>Ga0185299_10001427_pt1 | contig 46414 bp, 36 predicted proteins | sample PaiPotPPA55metaG_FD_128002 | JGI IMG/M metagenome (GOLD analysis project Ga0185299, IMG submission 128002) | Iron sulfur acid spring bacterial and archeal communities from Banff, Canada, to study Microbial Dark Matter (Phase II) - Paint Pots PPA... ... | reverse complement strand
CGCGGAAGTGCGGGAAGGTTGCCTTGGTTACATCTTCAAGAATTCCGACCACTCCAAGAACTGGCGTGGGATAAATCGCCTCTCCGAGCGTCTCGTTGTAGAAGCTGACATTGCCGCCAGTGATGGGAATCTCTAATTCCTCGCAAGCCTTGGTGATGCCATCAATCGCCTGTGAGAACTGCCACATGATTTGCGGCTTTTCGGGGTTGCCAAAATTCAAGCAATTGGTTGCGCCTACCGCGATCGCACCGGAGCACGCCACGTTGCGCGCGGCTTCCGCCACAGCATGCATCGCGCCGAGCTTGGGGTCGAGATAGCACCAGCGGCTGTTGCCGTCGAGCGCCATCGATAGTCCCCGCTGCGAGCCTTTTATGCGAATCACGCCGCCATCGCCGGCCCCCGGGCCCTCGACCGTGTTGGTCTGCACCATGGAATCGTATTGCTGATAAATCCAGCGCTTGCTGCAAATGTTTGGGCTTGAGAGCAGGCGCTTCAGATCGTTTGTGAAGTTAATCTTTTCGCCGAGCTTAATATGGTCCGGCGTTTCGGACGGAACCGGCGGTTGCCAGCGCTTCAGCGGCCGTTGATAAACCGGGGCATCGTCGGTGAGCGCGGTATTGGGTATTTCGGCAACAACTTCGCCGTGCTCCAGCACCCGCATGCGGTTTTCGCTGATGACTTTGCCGACTTCGACCGCGTCGAGCCCCCACTTGCGGAACACGCGATAAACTTCTTCCTCGCGGCCTTTTTGTGCAACCAGCAACATGCGCTCTTGGGATTCGCTCAAAAGAATTTCGTAAGCGCTCATGCCGGTTTCGCGTTGCGGTACGCGGTCCATTTCAATCTCAATACCAACGTTGCCACGTGCACCCATCTCACAAGTAGAGCAAGTGAGCCCGGCCGCGCCCATGTCTTGAATGCCAATGACAGCGCCCGTATGCATGGCTTCGAGGCAAGCTTCAAGCAACAGCTTTTCTAAAAACGGATCGCCGACTTGAACATTCGGCCGCTTGGCTTCCGATTCCTCGCTGAATTCCTCGCTGGCCATGGTCGCGCCGTGAATGCCGTCACGTCCGGTTTTAGCGCCGACGTAAATTACCGGATTGCCTTCACCCGCAGCCTTCGCATAGAAAATTTGATCTTTGCGGACGAGGCCGAGGGCAAACGCATTCACCAGCGGATTGCCGGAATAGCATGGCTCGAATTTGGTTTCGCCGCCAAGGTTTGGAACTCCGAAGCAGTTGCCGTAAGAGGCAATGCCGCTTACGACGCCTTCGAGTATGGAATGGTTTTTATGGATCTCATGGTTGGAGATTGCCGAGCTACGCTCGGCCGGACGGGCGAGGCCGCCGGTCCCCACATGGCCGCCGGACCCCACATGGCCAGCCGTTCCCACTTGGCCGGGAGCTGAGATCGGGCCGAACCTAAGCGAATCCATTACTGCCACGGGGCGTGCGCCCATAGTGAAAATGTCGCGCAGGATTCCGCCTACTCCGGTCGTGGCTCCCTGGAACGGCTCAATGAATGAGGGATGATTATGGGATTCAATTTTGAACGCGCAGGCCCAGCCTTCGCCGATATCAACGATGCCAGCGTTTTCTCCTGGCCCCTGAAGGACGCGGCGGCTTCGGGTCGGCAAGCGCCTCAAGTGGACACGCGAAGATTTGTACGAGCAGTGCTCGCTCCACATCACGCTGAAAATGCCAAGCTCGGTGAAGGTCGGTTCACGTCCGCCCAGCAGAGACTTAATGCGCTCGTATTCTTCGGCAGTCAGTCCATGGTCCCGCAGGACTTCAGGTGTGATGGCTAGGGTCGCCGTGGACATGTGGGGAAGCTCTATTGTCGCATTTCCGGGACACTCATGCACAGAACAAAGTTAGAGCGTTTTCATCGCGGATTTCTGAACATGTGGGGATCAGGAGCAAAAGCCTTTAACCGCCGAGTGCGCAGAGTATGCAGAGAAGATCAAAATCGGTTCCCTTATAGTGGTCGTGTTTTCTCGGCGTCCTCGGCGTTCCCTGCGGTAAAAGGCTTTTGAAATTCTCAGTGAATATACTGAAATCCGATGAAGTCCATTATCGTCGGTACGGCCGGCCACATCGATCACGGGAAAACCGCGCTGGTTAAGGCGCTTACGGGTATTGACGCTGACCGCCTGCAAGAGGAAAAACGGCGTGGCATCACCATCGATTTGGGGTTCGCCCATACAGAATTGTCCGGCCCGGCCGGTGAGCGGCTGCGGTTTGGCTTCGTGGATGTCCCAGGCCACGAGCGATTCGTGCGCAACATGCTCGCGGGAGTTGGCGGCATCGACGTGGTGCTTCTGGTGATCGCGGCGGATGAAGGCATCAAGCCGCAGACCCGTGAGCATTTCGATATTTGCCGGCTGCTTGCAATCCGCCACGGAATGGCCGTTCTCACAAAAGCTGACCTGGTCGATGCGGAAACTCTGGAAGTGGCGCGGCTCGAAATTGGAGAGTTTCTGCGGGGCTCATTTCTGGAAAGCGCGCCGATCATCCCGGTGAGCGCCTTGAAATCCACCGGCCTCGACGAACTGAAGCGCCACCTAGTTCGCATTGCCGCTCAGTTGCCGGCACGTGATTCGAATGCCATCGCGCGGCTGCCCATTGATCGCGTATTCACCATGAAAGGTTTTGGGACGGTGGTCACCGGCACCCTGGTGGCCGGAACAATTCATAAGGAAGATGAGCTCGAGCTTTTTCCGGCAGGAAAGGAAATTCGCGTTCGAGGCGTTCAAGTGCACGGAGCCTCGACCGAAAAGGCGGTCGCCGGAGAACGCACCGCGCTGAATTTGGCTGGAGTTGAGAAGCAGGAACTGGAACGCGGAATGGTGTTGGCCTCGCCAGGATTGCTTCAGACTTCGTCGCGAATCGATGTGAACCTTTCCCTGCTTGCTTCCGCGAAACCGTTAAAGGGCGGCGCGCGCGTACATCTCCATGTTTTCGCATCGGAGACCATCGCGACGGTGAATCTATACGAAATGAAACAACTGAAGCCGGGAGCGGAAAGCTTTGCGCAACTTCGATTGAGTGCGCCTCTGTTACTCGTTCCTGGAGACCGCTTCATTATTCGGCAGTTCTCTCCCGTAGTCACGATTGGCGGGGGCATTGTGCTTGATGCCTTCCCGATGGCGAAAGTGAAAGCTGAAGCTCGCAATGAGTTTCTGAAGGTCAATGCGGCAGGCGATCACGAAAAGGTTTTGACGGTGCGAATCGCGCGGAGGTCCGTCCAAGGAATTTCAATTGAGAAGCTCGTAACTGAAACGGGTTGGACGGCAGATGCGATCCGCGCACAACTCGCAGGGCAGATAAAGAATGGCGTCATTGTAAAACCCGGGAATCATTTTTTAGATGCTGCCGCGATGACTGCATGCAAGGCGTCGCTGCTATCAGGGCTGGAAGTATTTCAGACACAAAACCCATTGTCGCCGGGCCTGAACCAGCAAACGCTGCGGGAAAAGTTCGCGTTGGAACCCGACATTTTTTCGGCAGTCATTGCCCAACTGGTTAAGGAAGGCAAAGTTGAATCGCTCGGAGATATCCTCCATCTTCGCGGTCGCGGCGTGGTGATGAAAGATGAAGAAGCCGAATCGCGACAAATTATTGAGCAGGCATTTGCGTCGGCAGGATTGAAAGTCCCGGCACTCAAAGACGTCCTATCGGGTTTAAAGATCGACAAAGCGCGGGCGCAGAAGCTTGTGACCTTGATGTTACGTGACAAGATCCTGATCAAAGTTTCCGACGATTTGGTATTTCACCACGGAGCGTTGAACGAACTTCGGAAGAATCTTGCCGCGCAAAAGGCACGCTCACCGAAAATAGATATAGGACGATTCAAGGACCTTACCGGAGTGAGTCGAAAATACGCGATCCCGCTGCTGGAATATTTTGATCGTGAGCGGGTGACAAAGCGGATCGGCGATGAGCGGGTAATCTTGTAGAAGCCAGCGACTTGCCCAAAAAAACCGTCCTACTAGACAACCGTCGGCGGCCCGGCGAATGGAGAGTCGTTCATCATCGCGCCCTGCGGCTTAAGGGACTCCAGGTAGTCATTCAACTTGGTCACGCTGTCTTTCGCGAGATAAACGAATTTAAATCCGTTGCCAAACGACGGATGCTTACTAACCACTTCCGCCTTGACGTAAATCTTGGAATCGCCAATCCAGAGCGAAATGTCCACCACAGTCGAAACTTCCTGGGTGAAAACCATTTCGACATAGCATCCGCCCAGGCAGATATCCGCCGTCTGTCCTCGCAGTGGCGCGGTCACGCCTTGGGGACGGAGCTCGATTGGAAGAGCCGCTTTGAACCTTGCGTGTTGCCGCGGTTTCCATGCCATAACTAACTCCTTAGTTCAGTTCAAGTCTGGCTGCTGGTACACCCAATTCTGGTAGTAGCATGTGGTTTGCCACGGCGACCGATGAAACAAACGCTTGATTTCAAAGGATGGATGCTGGGCCAGAGAGCGTTTCCCACTTCGGAAATGACAAATTTCGTCATACGGCTCGCCATATCAGTCCTGCAGTCAGTTCTGGCGGTAACCAAGCGAAGTGACCGAACGGCTCGGTTTTCGGTTCCGTCCGAACCACAGTTGGGGGTCGCCGCTTGATCGCTGCCTTCGCGGCAAAGCCTGAAGTTCACCTTCTGCTTGCCTACCCAATATTTCTCGCCAGCTATTTGGTTTTTGCGATCGGGCGTTTTCCGGGGACAAAAATCGACCGTCCCGCCGCCGCGGTCATCGGCGCGGCGCTGATGTTCGTATTTCGGGTGGTCAGCCCTTACGACGGCATTCGCAGCATAGATTACGCAACTATCGTTCTGCTCGCTTCCATGATGCTGATTGTTTCCAGCCTGCACCTCGCGGGTTTCTTCGAGTGGGTTGCCGGACTGGTGGTGAAATTCGTCTCGCCTTCGCGCTTGTTGCCGGGCGTGATCTTCACCAGCGGAATCCTTTCCGCGTTTCTAGTGAACGATGTAGTGTGCCTGGTGATGACTCCTTTGCTGCTGAAAATTTGTCACCAGTTTTCGAAGCGTCCAATGCCCTACCTGTTGGCGCTGGCGACGGCATCAAACATTGGCAGCACGGCGACGATTACCGGCAATCCGCAAAATATTCTCATCGGGTCAGTCTCCGGCATCAGTTATCGGCACTTTCTTTCTGCGTTGGCGCCGGTAGCGATCATTGGCCTGTTTATCGATTGGCTGGTGCTGCACTGGCTGTATTCAAATCGAGATGGGGCGCTGGGCGAGTCAGAACCTCAGCCGATGGACATATATTTTCAACGTGATCCAATTAATTGTCGTCAGCTTCTTTTTCCGCTAATAATTCTTGCTCTCGTTTTAGGCGGCTTTCTCGCGGGGGTTTCTCCTGCGTTGATGGCGGCGATGGGCGGAGCTCTGCTGCTTATTCGGCGTTCAGTGCAGCCTGAGGAAATTTACAAAGAAATCGATTGGCCGCTGCTGGTGTTTTTCATCGGGTTGTTTCTGATAATCGGCGCGGCTGAACAGGCAGGGATCGCGCAACAAATACTGGCGCTGGCGGAGCGTATGAACTTACACAATCCGTGGATTTTTGCCGGGGTGGCAGCGCTGCTGTCGAACATAGTCAGCAACGTACCGGCAGTAATGCTGCTGAAAGGGCTGGTCCCGCAATTTTATAACGCAACCCAGTTCTGGTTGCTACTGGCGACGGCGAGTACGCTGGCTGGAAATCTGACGGTGACCGGCTCCATTGCCAACATTATCGTCATTGAAAAAGCGAGACCCGAAGTGGAAATTACTTTCACGGATTATCTCCGAGTGGGTGTCCCGGTGACGCTGGCAACTCTCGCGGTGGGCGTCCTCTGGCTTCGCTTCATCGGATGAACTTTCGCGGTTCGAAGATTTCGCAGATTCGGGCACCATCGGTTTCGAATCCATCTCTTCAGTTCGCTACCATACACTTCCAAAACAGGAACCTATTCAATTTTTTGCTTGAACGTGTGCAATTCTGACCAGACTAGCGGAGTTCCTATAGCCGACAATTTCAGAAGAATGCACACAGTGCTGGCCCACTCGACCATTCTCTGCATTGACGACGAGGAGTTGCCGCTGGCGCTTCGGAAGCAGGTCTTAGAAAGCGCCGGTTATGTCGTGTTTACGGCAACCAATGCAATCCAAGGTTTGGAATTGTTCAAGGCGAACTCCATCAACCTTGTTATTACCGACCATCTTCTGGGGGCCGGAAGCGGAAGCGCTCTGGTCACAGAGTTGAGGCATCTCAGCAGCAACCTGCCCATAATGGTTCTCTCCGGGGACAATACTCCCCACGGCGCGGTCGAACCTCCTGACTACTATCTGCATAAATTAGAAGGTCCAAGCGAGCTGATCGCAACCGTACGATCTGCAATCCTTCTCGCAGGCAGTAAGTGAGGAGTTTTCAATCCGCTGACTGACGCGCTTTGCTCGGTCCGATTTTCCTTGACATTATTCCAGACCAAACTAGACTACGCTTGCTTTACGGATTGGCCCAAAGGAGGAATCTCCCCGAGGAATCTTTTGAGGCTAGTTTCTTGTCAACTGCAGCGTATCAGCTCGCCGGTTCGGTAGTGGTCCTGAGTATTGCCAGACTCGTCGCAAGGGAGGTTGGCCGACAGGAACGCCTATTGCCAGCAACACTCTGCGCAAAGAGGGAGACTATCCAAAATGAGACGTGAAATTGCGTTCACAGCCGCCGTACCACTGCTGCTCTTCGGCACTGCAATTTCCATGCAGGCACAGGAGCCAGGCTTAGCCCACAAGGGCAGAGTGGTCACCCCCGAATCTGGTATCGAGCGATCTGAGGATGTCGGGGTTCGCATGCATACCACCTACAAAATTTTTGTGCCCGCAAACCGGACTAACTTTGCGGCTGAACCGGAGGGGTATGCGTTGCCCGAGGCGGTCACGCCGGCCATTGTTGGGCCTCCCTTCTCTGGATATGCTTTTGAGACACCGGCTTCGATCGCATGTCTGTACCACCTAGTGACTCCGGCAACGGGGTGCAATCCGAACACCTTCAAAACCAATCCCAGTGGTGGGAGCAAGGCCATCGCGATCGTCGACGCTTTTGACTATCCGACCGCGATGACTGATCTAAACAAATTTTCGGCCCAGTTCGGTCTTCCATTGGTGACGACGTCAACCTTCAAGGTAATTTTCGCCGGCGGTACTGGAAACTGCTCCGGCTCCGATCCGGGCAACAATCCAGGATGGGAGACAGAGCAGGCACTTGATATCGACTGGGCTCATGCGATGGCGCCGAAGGCCAAAATCTTCCTGGTGGAAGCGGCTTCGGCGAGTATTACGGACCTCATGGTTGCCGAGGACTGTGCAAGTTTGCAGGTGGCGGCGGTCGGTGGCGGGGAAATCTCCAACAGTTGGGGGGGGACGGAGTTTTCTACTGAAACCACCCTGGAGTCGCACTTCAAGAAGTCAAACGTCGTTTACTTTGCTTCATCTGGCGATTCGGCTGGGACTAGCTGGCCAAATGTTTCTCCAAACGTTGTTTCCGTCGGCGGCACCACCACGTCCCGTGTCAATGGTGGCGCCAGCTTCGGCAACTTCATCGGCGAAGCCGCTTGGGAAGACGGCGGGGGCGGCTTGAGCCATTACGAACCTCGCCCCAGTTACCAGAGCGTCTTACCGAGCGCCACACATCGGCTCGTACCGGACGTCTCCTCTGATGCCAACCCCAACACCGGAGTCTGGGTCTATGACAACAATGCCACCACAGGCTGCTGCTGGTATATAGTCGGCGGCACCAGTGTTTCGTCGCCGACCTGGGCCGGCGTGGTGAATCGTGCCGGTCAATTTGCCGCGTCGAGCAGCGCCGAACTCACCAACATCTATGGCGCCTTTGCCGGGGCGACGACATATGCGGCAGACTACAATGACGTCGCTTATGGTCTCTGCGGCTTTTACGATGGATTCATCGCTGGGACAAAGTGGGATCCCTGCACCGGCGTTGGCAGTCCTAAGGGCTATGTAGGAAAGTAAGCGTTGCAAACCGCACGTGGAACGGACGCTTTTACCAGCTACCGCAGGAGTCGACAACCACCTAAGCCGCTGGCGGGCGGCCCAGGGACAACACTCCTCACGGCATGGTCGATCCTCCTGACTACTATATGCACAGATAGAAGGTCCAAGCGAGATGATCGCGAAGGTTCGATTCGCAATCCTTCTCGCAGGCAGTAAGTGAGGAGTTTTTTAATCTACTCACTGACACTGTCGAAGGCCGGCCTTATCTCATGTGTCTGCGTCAACTGACCGACACGCAAGATTCTCTTGGGACAAACTTGGCCGTTGTTGTAGTAGAAAGCGGGGTCGCACCTAGCCGGTCAAGCCGCTTTGCCGGATGAGTTGAGCAACTCGCGAATTTTATCCAAAACCACCGTAGGTGACAGGCCTTTTTGCAAAAATGCATCAACATGAAGGCGCGCATCTTCTGGAACATGTGCTGCGCCAGAGAACATCAAAATCCGGACGTCCGGCTTAATCCGCTTCATCGTTGCGGCCACGTCATTACCATTGCTGTCGGGCAGGGCGTAATCGAGCAGAACCAGGTCAACCGGAGACACGGCAAAAAGCTGGAGACCTTCCTGCGCAGTTTGAGCGGTTATGACTAAATATCCCGCACTCTGCAGGTACAGGCACCAGCCACCAAGCGAAGTCTCGTAGTCGTCCACGCAAAGAATGGTTGGGTGGCTCACTGGATCCAGCAACATACCTTGGACGGAGTATAGATTGGCAAGTCGCGCGGATCAAGCTAATTAGCCTGCCCGACAATGCCGCATGATTGCCGAGGACTAGTTGTGAGTAAACGGGTCAATTAGGTGCGCAAATAGTTTCCTAGGCAGCACGCTTGCGGCTCATTTTCCGCATTTTGGTCACAACTCTCTTGGTTCCAGGAGCCATCCTTTCGACGATGACCTCGGTTGGGATCGCATGCTCAACTGTCACTTCTTCGACGGGAGCTTCGGGAGCAAAAAGCCGAGCCATATACTCGTCCTTGCATTGCACAGAGCAAAAGTGAACCGCTAATGGATGCACGGCGGTTGTCCTATTCCAAGCCGATTGAATATTCATTTCCCGCCGAGCCGAGATGGCGCCTACCGCCTCCGCTGCAAGAGCCAACATCCAGCCCTCCTCTGGCTCCTTGACGGCCGAACATGTGTCGCACACATATTGAATCATGGGAACACCTCGCCTGCGTTCGATGCGCTGCGTTTTCGTGGAGGTTGTAGACCGGGGGCGGGGTCAGGAGAATTTATGTTCTTCTGAACTGCCGGAGCACCCTGCTACAAGTGCTTGTCGCTCAGGAATATACCAGCCTTGATTTTTTCGCGGAACTCGCCACTTCTCGCGAAGAACGCTGTAGATATTATTATCGTCGAGGTCCGTGGTACACGCTTTCGCAAAAGACGCGAAAGAGCCTGCCCTGAGCGCAGTCGAAGGGATGGGGCACCCGGCTGAGCGAATATTGATTTCCCGCCGAGCCGAGACAGCGCCTACCGCAACCCGCCTCCGCTGCAAGACCCAACATCCAGACTCTCTCTTTTGCGCCTCGAATCGACAGTTGCGACGGACACAGCCTTGGAGTAGCATTCAGGCTCACCCCATTAGGCCTCGTCGATGAAGCAGAAGGACTGATCTGAATCCTTCGATTTCCCGACTAGGTATCGTAACAACCCGTAGCGAACCCGACCAAGGATGATCATCGTTCGACGAAAAACCCGGCTGGGATAGGGTTGCTGGTTAACGCGACATGTAGGACCTGACCCACCGGACCCACAGGTTACAAGGCGAGGGGGATATCAGGTAGCGAAATTCTCTCCAAGAAACTCAGTAACACCTCAAAAATTTTCGATAGGAGATGACTTATGGATCGCATGCTAGTGGTGGTTTTTGACAACGAAAGCAAAGCTTATGAAGGGAAAAAGGCGCTTTTACAGTTGGACGAGGAAGGTAGCATCGGCGTTTATGCGTATACCGTGCTGGCGAAAAATGCAGATGGCAGCGCATCCGTAAAGCAGGGAGATGACGCCGGGCCAATCGGCTCCCTGGTCGGTACATCGCTAGGAAGTCTCGTCGGTGTGTTGGCTGGGCCAGTCGGCTTAGCTGTTGGTGCCAGCGCAGGTCTCTTGGCCGGCGAGGCGTTCGACGTAAACAACGCTGGAATCGGATACGACTTCATCGACGACGTTTCGAAGGTCCTGTTGCCAAACAGAATCGCGGTAATTGCCGAAATTGATGAAGAGTGGACCACGCCCGTCGATACGCGTATGGAAGCGATCGGCGGCACGGTTTTGCGGCGCGCTCTTTCCGAGGTCAAGGAAACAATTCATGAGGAGAACGTCGCCGCTATGAAGGCCGACCTCGCCCAACTGAAAGCAGAGCAAGCCAAGGCGCACGCCGACCGGAAAGCGAAACTCCAAGCAAAGATCAACCAGCTCGACTCCAGGATACAAGCTCAATTGCAGAAGGCAAAAGATAGACGTGACGCGTTACAACGCAAAGCACAGGCAAAAGTCCATGTGCTCAAAGCCAAAAAGGACACCGCAAGGGCTAAAGCTTCGTAGCCCCGAAATATGTAGATCTCGAAAAGGGACGGCAGGCTGGCCCACCCTTTTCAGTCTCTGCTGAGGCTGCCCCACCCTTTGCGGTTTTCAAAGGGTGGGGTAGCTTTTTATCGTCGAGGTACGTGGTACCCACCCTTTCGCAAAGAACGCGAAATGATGGGGCACCCGGCCGAACTTCAATACGACGGCGGCACTGCTGCCCTTAATTCCCCCATCGGGAAACCGCTCTGGATAACGGCAGGAACTCGCGTTATCCTAGTGCGCGGAGGTGAACCGTGCGCTCCCTCTCTAATCTCGGTTCCAGGCTTCGTGCCGGCGTAGTTCTTCTCTGGCTTCTGCAAATGACCGGGGTTCAGGCCCAGCAGTCTCCCGCTCTTCACCCGCCGGATTACCCTGGGGTCAGAACTTTTATTCCTGGCGTCTTCGTGACCCCAGTTCCGGGCGCACCCTTTTCCGGCACGGTTGAAATTGTCTCGCGGCAATCCATGCCGGATGGCTCGGTGTACGTCCGGCGCACAACCAATCACATCGCGCGCAATTCTTTGGGGATCATTTATAACGAGCGCCGGAAACTCGAGGCTCCCGACTTCCAAGGCGAGCCGCGAATCCTTGCCTCGCACATCTACGATCCTCAGACGCGCGTCAGCACTTTCTTGTCACCTGATACACATATTGCGCGTCAGATGGTTCTTTCGGCGCCGCCTGCAGCGCCTGCGAACAGCACTCCCAATACGTCCGTTACATCCGGAGATGCGCAAAATCTCAAGACGCAGGATCTCGGAACAGAAACTGTTGCGGGCTTACTGCTGCATGGCATGCGCAAGGTGAAAACTATTTCCGCTACGCTCAGCGGAACCGGGCGTGAAGTCACTATTACAGACGACTACTGGTACTCCGAAGACCTCAAGGTCTATCTCGTGCTCAAGCACAATGATCCCCGTACGGGAGAGCAGATCGTCGGCATCGTTAAAGCGGAGCGTAACGAACCGGATCCGCTAACTTTTCAAATTCCTCCGGGATACAAGATTTTGGACGAGACACCAGTGCAAGAGCCACGGCCTTAAAAGTTTCAGGCAGGCCACCTCTTGAATTACCCGCCAAACGGATTGGAATTTGACTTCAACGTGGAACAACCCCACTTCTCGCAAAGAGCGCGAGAAATGGGGCACCCGCGGTTTTCTTGGAATCAAGGGAGAACTGGGCCACCCGCCCAGCCTCACTGGCGATAGGGCAAAGAGTGGGCCAGCCTGCCCACTACACTCAGAATCGGGTCAATTACTGAAATAGGGATTTTTCACTAATTCACAAGGAAGCCGAAAGGCAGGTCAGCAGCTTCCGCTGTGCTTATGTCCTGCTAGTTGGAACAAGAATCGCGTTGCATCAGCAAAAGCCGCATCTTCGGGGTCGGAGGTTTTTTCGTAAAGATTTGGACACCAACGAACTGCAATGTGATACTTACCATCTTGTACGCCTTCCATTATCCATTCGGCTCCATCGAAACCCAGGTGCTGCGATTCGGTCGCCATTTCCCAGAAATGCGCTCGATCCAAACGCTTCAAGAAATCAGAGACTTTATTCTGCGGTACGCTTGACGTTTGGTCGCGCTTCACGCGGTCATGTGACTCATCGAGCACAGTCATTTTTACTTCGCCGCTACCATCAGTAAGAACTCGCAGAGTGACTGCCTTAGGTCCGGTAAACGCACCTAAGTATGTAAATCTGTAGTTTTTTTCGTTTGTCGGGGTTGGCGGCCAGAGCGGGGGTTCCCCCAACTGATACATGTCGCTCGAATACCAAGCGACTTGGAAGTTGGCGGCACGAGCTGTGAATGTCTTTGGCGGAAAGTAATTCACAAACAGCGATGCATTCGTGCTTTCTACGATCTTCAAAGACACTTCTGCAATTCCCTTTGTCGGGGAGCCGTCAGGAACTTTGGCTAATAGCTCTCTAATGGCCTTGAACCGATCAATGTCGTGGAGTCCAAACGTCCCTGCCCCGGAAAGTCCAGCCGCAACCGCATGTTGGTCCTTTGCGTGCAAATGGGCCATTGCCGACAAGAAGCAATCTGGGTCAGACAACAAAGCTTCGTCATAGAAGTCGGTCAGATAGGTAAATCGTAGCAAGTTTGGTAAGACCGATTTGTCCCCGCCCCGGTACACTTCGACGAGTGTCTGAACATCTTGATTCAGGTGCTTGCACTGACGGCTTGAGACCTCGTTCCGGTGGAGGCACGCCTTTATTCCCGCGAGCGCGTTATCTCGTTTTGCAGTCAGGGACGAGTCGGCATACGACGAGACTGAGGCTCCTATGGCCAGCACGCCTAGCACGAACATCCTTCGCATAACGCCATGATTGTACGCTGCGACGGGTAGCTGTTGTTAAGGGCAATTACACTCACAATCCAGCCCAGATCTTTGAAGGTGGGTCGAAATTTACGATTCCTACTCTCAAACGCCCGCCAAAGGAAGTGCAACTTTGGATTGCTATATCCCTATCCCTAGCGGCGTTTGACGGGATATCTCCTACTGAGGGGAAAATGCTACACGTAGCTGAATATTGGCGAACAAAAAGCGCACGCTTGTGATAACGCCTGTTTTCGCCATTTGATAGTAATGATCTGGACGACAGCTATCGAACTCAGGTAAAAGCAACAGGATGGATTTACCGCTTGCACTGCACACGGCTGCCCGGACATTCTGCGCTAATCAGCACTCTCGCTGGTCGGGAGAGTACATGCCCCTTGTCGAGTCGGGGAAGGAGCGAATCGGGATGGAGTACTTGAAGGCCGCGTACGGTTTGTTTCCCCGATACAGGCTCGATGAAGCCATCGAAATCGAGGTCGAGAGAATCACTGGACAGCAATTCCGTTCGCTAGAGGATGTACGCAAAGTACTCCTAGAGTCTGGTAGTCGTGCATTGTCTTCCTTGCTTCAAGAGTTTCAACGAAGCCCCGAAGCATGTGTTGCACTGAACAAGGAATGGAAGGCTTTCGAGGCCTACATCAGTAGCCTTGATGCTCTCCAACTGGCTCGCATTGAGCCTCTCCCTTATCGGCGGGTCCTCGCACAATCTGAGAGCGAGCAGTTGCGACGGGAGTAAAGGGCACGTTGGGGTGTTAAGGGTTATTGGTATCCCCTATCGAAATGCGATCCGCATACAAACGTCGTTGCTTTTCATCAGGAACTTTGGGATCAAAGGGAAGGTACATCACTTCTAATTCAAGCCACGCGAGAACGAGCTATAGAACGATGTTTTCTGCTCCTTGAGGGGCCAGTGGATTATGAAATCGACCGATCCTTGGTGGACCCGATCTACAGAGCAGATGAATCCTTCGTCACCACCGACTTCCAGTGGCTTGTTTATAGCTCGCACGAATCTTCCATTGCGGTTGCGGGATGGCTGGCAGATTTCTTTCGGGCACAGTGGCGAGACTGGGAAAAAGTTGCTTACGGAGGCCCCTTTCACACCGCCGACCTGCGCGGTACTTGGGAGATGCCAAGGTAGGTGATGAAATATCGCGATTTCACTCATCAACCGCGAGTCAAGATGGCTTTCCCGTGCTCACTAGTACAACCGCTCGCGGCCCTAGTCATGCGGCTCGTGCCTTTGCAGAGGACAGGCACGCCGTCACCTCACGGATGACCTGATCGTAGTCAGCGGCTATTGCCCGTTCCACATGAATACGAACACCTTTTACGCCTGCTTCTTGCGCCAACTTCTTGAACTCACTCGTAAGAAAGACTTCCAACTGCTTCGGTGTCAAGACGGCAATGGGAACAGTAGCGGACTGGCCGGTCTCGGTCTCGATCTTCAGGGAGTACGGGGATTCGGACTGTTGCGTTTCTGGATTCATGCGATACACCCCTTTATGGAGCGACGAAAGCGGCAGGCAAAGATTCCTACCATTTTAGCGCGCCGCGCCGTTCCACTACGCGGCATGGTCGACGTTAATGCGAACAAGCACAGCTTATTCAAACATGTTATTGAGCAGCGGGCAGCAAACGAGTCGAATCCGGCGCTTCATTATTGGTTGAAAATTCTAGCCAACAGTGGATCGTACGGATTATTCGTCGAACTCAATCCGAACAAATCCGAGGACACGAGACTAAAGGTATTCTCTGGTGACGAAGTGTTTGAGACCACTTCAGACGTGGTCGAAGAACCGGGCGACTGGTTTGCGCCCCATATTGCTTCGCTTATTACGTCCGGTGGTCGCCTGCTACTGGCAATGCTTGAAACGTGCATAGCCGAGACTGGGGGCACGTATCTCTTCTGCGATACCGATAGCGCAGGTATCGTCTCGTCGGAACGGCGGTCTAGAATCGAAATGCCGGATGGCGCAGAGCCAATCAATGCACTTTCCTGGTCGGAAGTGGATGCTATTGCGAACAGGTTCGCAGCCCTCAATCCTTACAGAATTCCAGGTTCGATTCTGAAAGTCCATAAGCTCAATTGGGACAGAAATAAAGTTCAGCGGCAGCTGTGGGGTTACGGCGTGGCCACAAAAAGATACACCCTTTACACCAAATCGCAAAACGATATTGAAATTATCGAGCCCAAAGCACATGGACTCGGTTATTTCTATCCGCCCAAGGATTCCCCGAAGAATTGGAAGCATGAAACGCCGCAATGGATTTTTGAGGCTTGGGACTGGATCATGCGCGGGGTACTCGGACTAGAACGCAACAAACCGGAATGGTTCGATCTTCCGGTGATGATGAAACTGACCTTGAGTACGCCTCATAATGCTTTGAGAAGTCTTGAAAAGGGGCCTCTAACGCGTCCCTACAATTTCATGATGTTGCCGCAGCTGTCTCGCTTCGGTTATCCGTTTGATGTTCATCGGAATCAATTCACGTTAATTACGCCGTTTACATCGGAACGCGATCAATGGATGCGTTCGAAATGTGTCAATATTCACGACGAACAGTCTCCCGTGTACGAGCTGACGGATGATTACGATGGTCGCCGAGCTGTAGTGAAGAATTTCTTTATGCTCTTAGATTCGTATCAAAATCACCCGGAGGCAAAGAGCCTGGGGCCGGATGGTCAACCGTGTAATTCCGATACGAGAGGTTTATTACAGCGAGCGCACATCACCGCGAATTGGCCTCTCATCCCTATCGGAAAAGAATCCGATAAACATTGGGAAGAAGGCGAAGATTTAAGTCTCTTAGAATTCAAGGCTATCGAATACCAGCCACGAGGTGACGCAATTGCAAATGACGAACAATTAGCGCGTATCGCGAAAGTTCCCAAGCGCGAATTCATGCGGCGAGGAATCAATCAGCACACATTAGAGAAAATCTGTAAGAGGATACCGGTGCGGGTAATTAAATTGGCGAAATGCTTGAAGGTGCTAGAACCGGACCGTCGAAAAATCCCTCCGCACTCGTAAAGCTCTCAGCTTACCAGATCGTAGCTAGAACCCAGACGGCGAGAAGCTTCGTGATGTTGGTTAGTCTTCATTGCTTCCGAGGCTCAGAGAAACAGCCCCAGCCATCATTATGTCCTCCGAAGCGATCAGCGGCTTCTTGAAGCATAACCTCGAAAGTACCAATCTCACTGTAGGAAGGGACCATGTGCTTTATCACAATAACGTCCCAAGGGAACCCTTCAACTGTTTCGGAGGAATCGCACGAGGCCCCGTAACCTTCCGCAAGCATTTGACGCGCGAACTGCCTAGCGGAGTCTTCGCTCGGAAACACGACCGTGAACTCGATCTCACGTGGGCGGGTTAGATCATCGCCCTCAGACTCCATGCGCCTCAGCGCATCTCCATTTGCGTCATTGGGGTAATTCATTGATTGTTTTTACCAGCAGCCGGTGATATCAATGCGTTTCGTCCTGATCCCGATAGCTCTTGCCGGGGGACTCTATCTCATTATAGTTGCTGGGTGATTTCGCGCCGCCGGTTGCGTCAATCCTGCGCGACTCGTGAGAGACAATTCCAGACGGAGCCCCCTCGCAGAGGATCATCTACTCACGATGAGGGAATAAAACGTACAAACATCGGGCTGTGGAAATCAAGAAAATAGTCACGAATTGTCGAGATTCCTCTTGGATTCTCGTCGTGAGAATCAATCCCGCCGCCCAGGTGTAGCATTTTCCCCTCAATAGGAGTAATCCCTAGCGGCGTTTGACCCCATTTTTCGTCGGACTGTAAGATCAAGAGCAGCACTCAGCATTCAGCACTCAGCATTCAACCGGAGCATGGCTGACGATCAGCCGCGCCGCGGGCTTGCCGAACGCTGATCTCTGAGTGCTGAATGTTTTTTCATGCCCGAGAACCTGACAAAAACCGAATTGCCAAAAGCATACGAACCCGCGGCCATCGAGACGCGCTGGGCGGAATTTTGGGTAAGGGAGAAGCTCTTTTCCGTCGCCACGCCGCCCGAAGGCGACACGCGCCCGGTGTTTAGCTTGCTTCTGCCGCCGCCGAACGTGACTGGCCGTCTGCACATGGGTCACATGATGGAACAAACGCAGATGGACATCACCGTTCGCTGGTACCGCATGCGCGGCTTCCGAACATTGTGGCTTCCGGGAACGGACCATGCCGGTATTGCCACGCAAATCATGGTCGAGCGCCAGTTGGCCAGTGAGGGCAAGAAGCGTACCGACTTGGGGCGAGAGAAGTTCACGGAGCGCGTCTGGGAGTGGAAGAAGCTTTACGGTGGCGCAATCCAGGACCAGATGCGGCGGCTGGGCGCGTCGGTCGATTGGGACCGCGAATACTTCACCATGGACGAGAACCTTTCGCGCGCGGTGCGCGAGGTATTCGTCCGTTTGTACGAACAAGGGCTGATCTATCGCGGCAAGTACATCGTGAACTGGTGCCCGCGCTGCGTGACTGCGATCTCCGATCTCGAAGTAAAGCACGAGGAAGTTCCCGGCAAGCTGTGGGAGATTCGATACCCGGTGGTTGGCACCAATGAGTTCATCACGGTAGCGACGACGCGTCCCGAAACCATGCTTGGAGATACGGCAGTCGCGGTAAACGAGCATGACGAGCGCTACAAACATTTGCACGGAAAGAAAGTTCTGCTGCCGCTGATGGACCGCGAGATTCCCATTATCACTGACGAGCTTGCGCAGCCCGAGTTTGGAACCGGCGCGGTGAAAGTAACTCCCGCGCACGATGCGAATGACTTTCAAGCGGGGCTTCGACATAACCTGCCGCAGATCGAAGTGATGGACGAGCACGCCCGCATGAACCAGAATGCCGGGCCGTACGCCGGCCTCGATCGCTATGAGGCGCGAAAGCGCGTGCTGGAGGATTTGCGCGCGCAGGGATTTCTTGTGGGCGAGAAGGACTACACGGTCGCCCTCGGAAAGTGCGATCGCTGTGGGGCGGTGGTTGAGCCCAGGCTTTCGACGCAGTGGTTTGTGAAAATCCAGCCGCTGGCGGAGCGCGCGATCGAAGTGGTTGAGAAAGATTACATTCGCTTCACCCCGGCGAATTATCGACAGATTTATTTGAACTGGATGCGCAACATTCACGACTGGACCATCTCGCGGCAGTTGTGGTGGGGGCACAGGATTCCGGCATGGCATTGCGAATGCGGCGAAATCATCGTTGCCCGAGAAACCCCGACGAAATGTGTGAAGTGCGGCGGCTCCGAACTGACGCAGGATCCGGATGTTCTGGACACTTGGTTTTCTTCCGGCTTGCTGCCCTTTACATCTCTTGGCTGGCCGGAAGCAACGCGGGATTTGGAAGTGTTTTATCCGACCTCGCTGTTGATTACTGGTTTCGACATTTTATTTTTCTGGGTTGCGCGCATGATCATGCTGGGCTGCTGGTTCATGGCGCCGCCGGAGAAACCTCAAGCCGACGGAAGCGGCAGGACTCACGTAGGTCCGGACGCCAACGTCCGGGCGGGCGAGCTTCGCTCGCCGACCCTCGCCGCGCAGAGCGGGTCCGGGCGGGTGAGGACACCCGCCCCTACGCGAGAGTTGCTGACCCATGACGAGCTGCGGCACTCCGTTCCCTTCCGCGAAGTCTATATTCACGCTCTGGTCCGCGACGCCGACCGCCAGAAGATGTCGAAGACCAAGGGCAACGTAGTCGACCCAATTCAGGTGATCGAGAAATATGGGACCGACGCAACGCGATTCACGCTAGCAGCCATGTCATCACCAGGTACGGACATTGCCTTTAACGAAAGCCGTACCGAGGGCTATCGCGCATTCGCCAATAAGATTTGGAACGCCGCGCGTTTCATGTTCATGAATGTGGAGCGCATTGATCCAAGTATTCGACCCGGAAGGACGGGCGAGGGCGCCCGTCCCCACACAGGTGTTGCGGGCTTCCATGCTTCGACGCTCGAAGACCGCTGGATACTTTCGCGCTTCAACAGCGTTACGAAGAACGTCAACGATTCCCTCGCGGCTTATCGGTTCGATGAAGCCGCGAATTCGATCTACGACTTTTTCTGGGGCGAGTTCTGCGACTGGTATCTTGAATTAATCAAGCCCCGTCTCTTGCCAGAGTCGGAAAATGCGCGCTCTACCTGCGGCAATCTGGTTGCATTGTTCGAGGCATCTTTGCGGCTGTTGCACCCGGTGATGCCATTCATCACCGAAGAGATTTGGCACGCGATGTACGACGGTAACCCGCCGCTGAAATCGCTTGCCTTGGCTGCTTATCCTGAGAGCGAGGAATCGCAGATCAATCCGAAGGCGGAAACCGAGATGGCGATTCTGCAAGACCTGATCGTCAGCGTGCGAAATCTAAGGGCCGAGCTTAAAGTCGAAACGAAGTTGCGTGTAGCGGTCGAAATATTTGCGGGAGAGCAAGCGGTGCGTGAGCTGATTCAAAAAAATAGCGGCGCGTTGGAACGGCTCGCCAATATCGAGCAGGTACGTTTCGTGGAGGAGTCTCTTGCCAAATTGTCTGGCGGCCGGCAAACTGCCCGGTTTGACGTCCGCCTGGTTTATGAAAAGAAGATCGATGTTGCCGCGGAACGCGAGAAAGCGACCAGAGAACTGGAGCGGTTGGAAAAAGAAAAGAGCAACGGTGAGCGGCAGCTGGCGGATGAAGGCTTCGTGAGCAAGGCTCCCGCGAGTGTAGTCGAGCAGCGAAGAGTCCGGGTGGAAGAGTTGAAGGCGCTGATTGATAAACTGAAAAAGAAGATGGATGAGTTGAACCAAGGTTACCTCAGCGGCTAAAGCCGCAATTCACTTGCCGCGTGGCGGCACGGCTAAAGCCGTGCCCTTCCCGGTAAATTGAAAGAGTGCTGTTCGGACGGGCGAGGGCGCCCGTTCCTTCAAAAATAATATGGACTTCAATAGCCGGCGCATTACCGCCATCCTCGAAAACGCATTGCTCGAAGACCGGGCCACGCGCGATGCGACTAGTTATGCCTGCATCGATCCCAACCAGCGCGCGGCGGCCACGATCCTGGCTAAACAGGATTGCATTCTTTCGGGGTTAGGCGCGGTCGCGCGCATTCTCGATGTATACGCCATGCTCGATGGCGCGGTGGTGTCGCACTATGAGGTCACCAGCCATCCCGAAATTTTCGACGGTGTGCGATTGCACAAAGGGCAGGCAATCGCGGTCATCCGCCACAATGCGCGCGTGCTTCTCTCCTGCGAGAGAGTGATCCTGAACCTCTTGCAGCGTCTCAGCGGGATCGCCACGCTCACTCGAAAATTCGTCGATGAGGTAACCGGAACCAAGGCGAAGATTCTTGACACGCGTAAGACCGCCCCCGGGCTCCGTCCTCTAGACAAATATGCCGTGCGTTGCGGCGGAGGCCAGAACCACCGGCTGGATTTGTCCGATGGCGTATTAATCAAGAACAACCACATCGCGCTCGCGGGTGGAATCAAGACCGCGCTTGAACGCGCCCACCGCAACCGCCGCGGCACACAGATCATTGAAGTCGAAGTGCGCAATCTCGCCGAATTGGAAGAAGCTCTAACTTGCGGCGCAGAGGCCATCCTGCTCGACAACATGCCGGTCGCAGAGACTCGCGCCGCGGTCGAGCGCTGCTCGAAACTGGAGCGTCGCATGCCACTTGAAAGTTCGGGTGGGATCAATCTGGAAAATGTTCGCGCGTACGCCGAAACCGGCGTGAACTTCATCTCTGTGGGAGCCCTGACTCATTCAGCTCCTGCGGTGGACATAAGCCTCCGCATGGTCTCTGCCTAACCAGATATCCACGGCGCGGGTTGGTAATGCCAAAAAATTGCAAATCGAGGTATTCACAAAGCGAACGTTAGCATTTACGATTTCGCTGCGATGAGACCTCTCGATCGGCGCTGCTGCGGAATCTTCATTCTTCTGCTTTTATCTTTTTTTCTTGCCGGATGTGGCGGAAGTACCAGTAGCGGAGGCGGCGGCACTCCACCCGCAACTCCCACTGGACTGACGGCGACCCCAGGCAACCAGCAGATTACGATCAGCTGGAACGCAAGTGCCGGAGCAACCTCATACAACCTGAGCCGTTCAACCGTCAGTGGCGGCCCCTATAACCTCATTTCGACAATTAACGCACTCCCAGATGTCATAGACAAGCTGTTAACAAATGGCACCACTTACTATTACGTTGTGGCCGCCTCGAATTCTGCGGGTACCAGCGCCAATTCCACGCAAGTTTCGGCTACGCCGATTGCGCCATCGAACGCGATAAATGTCACCATAGATTCGCTAACCGATCGTCACTTCATCAGCCCGTATGTTTACGGGGGCGCGTTTCCGCAGGACGCCGCAACTATTACAGACAGTGGACTTCCGGTAGTTCGTTGGGGTGGAAACGGAGCCTCAACTTATAACTGGAAACTCGGGACGACCAATGCCGATAACGATTATTTCTTCGAAGACTTTGCCTTCAGTGCCTTAAATAACAGCGCCGACAGCGATTCAACCCAGTTCATCAAGGACGTTAAGACAGCTGGCAGCACACCCTTGATGACTATGGCGATGCTGCCCTGGGTAGCACAGAGCGCCGAGACGTCCACCACCCAGGGAGGTTCAGACAACTTCCACTGGAGCTTCTCGGTGACAAAGTATGGCACGCAGTGCAAAGTCGATCCCTTCAACATCGACGCGGGGGATGGCCTGAAGCCCGACTGCACTACTCGGATTCCTGCGAATCCGAACGACGCGTATTTTCCGTTGCTTGATCAGCCGGGCAGTGGCGATCCCACCGGAAGCGTATATCGCAACCAGTGGGCAGCAGCGATGGCCCCCGCGTTTGGCAATACCGTCGCTTGTCCAATCCCGTACTCCACCATCACTTCGTGTCATTTTTATGACATGGACAACGAGATCGACATCTGGGGCGGTACTCACGTCGACATCCATCCGCAGGAGTCCGGCTACAACGAATTACGCGACACGTATCTGAAGGAAGCTCGTGCCCTCAAGAGCTGGGATATCTCCGCCGTCCGTTTCGGACCCGTGAGTTGCTGCTGGTATTTCTATTGGAACCTGAACTCTGCCACGGACAATAAATCCACCCATGCAGGAATTGATTTTCTCCCCTGGTGGCTCAACGAAGTCGCCTGGTCGGACGCAATTGCGGGCACAAGATCGCTCGATGTATTCGACATTCATGCCTACCCGGACGGCCCCGATACCAGCAACTTTACCGCGACACAGAAGCAGGCACTCGCTGTGCGGATATACCGCGATTGGTGGGACCCGACCTATACCAGCGAAGCGTCGTTCATCCAGAATGGGGGTTTTAGCGTTGAACCCATCGATTCCAAGCCGTTTCGCATTCCGCGAATGCGCGCGCTGGTGAACCAAATTTATCCGGGAACGCCGTTCAGTATCACGGAGTGGAGCGCAGCTTTCGCGGGCGAATCGGATTTTTCCACCGCGCTGGGCGACGCCGACGCTTATGGCATTCTCGGACGTGAACGCGTATCGCTGGCTACCCGGTGGACCGCGCCTAACCCGGCTAATCCGAATTACCAGGCGCTGAAGCTCTTCACCAACTATGACGGCTCACATCATGGCTTCGGGTCGATCTCCGTTTCCGCGACCCATAACGCGGATCCGAACCTGTTTAGCGTGTACGCAGCAACGGCGCCAGGCGGCAGACTGCTTACCCTGATGGTGATCAATAAAGACCCGGTGAATGCGGCGCAAACGAGTTTCACCCTGAATGGCTTCTCTCCGACCCACTTCTCTTCTTACACGCTGTCTCCATCCTCACCTTCACACATCGTGGCCAGTCCATCGCAGGCCTGGTCTGCCACTATGACTTTTGCGCCTTATTCCGCAACCCTATTGGCGATCTCCGGCATCAGCCCGACCGCACCGGCCGTCGAGTGGGATTTGAATCCCGACACAATCATGGTTCCGGCGGGCGGATCAGTCACGCTGAATCCACAACTAGTTTCTGGGACTGGCTCCTTGACGCTCGGATCGCCTACTTCCGACGCCGGAGTTACGGTGACCGTCACTGGCTCAACCGTAAGTTCGACCCAGCAAGGATCAGTTCTTGTCACGGCCGGCAATACTCCAGGTTTTTATCACTTCTCGGTACCTGCCTCGAACAGCAGCGGTCTGAGTAGCAGCACGCCTCAGGGCGGCTGGATCGTTGTGGGTAACCCTGCAGCAGGGTTGGCCAAGAGCAGTGGCGATGGACAAACCGGAAGTGCCGGTACGACGCTGCCTCAGGCACTGACGGTCACATTGACTCCGGGACAATCGCGAGGCACTGCATTGGGCGTAAGCATCTTATTTAGTACGAGCGCTGGTACGCTATCAAATGGCGCAAGCAGCGGAGCAAAGGTCATCGCAGTGACGAATGCGTCCGGAGTGGCCTCAGTGACGCTGACGTTGCCTGGCAGTGCGCAGTCTGTCACGGTGAACGCGGAAGCGCCGTACGGTCTGGGGCATGCGGCGGCTTCGTTCAACGAGACGGCCCAATAGGACTTTGATCGTGCGATGTGCGCGGTGTTCTGAGCGGGTTAGCCTGCGGCTCGCTTTCGCTCACATTGCCGAATGCTCTGCTTTATTCGATAATTCCTGCCATCACGGCCACCACTAGAAATCGCGCATCTCGTTCCTTGGCGACCGTGGGCGCCGCAACTTCGCCGCAGACCGACGTTCGTCTGGGGCGGATCATCCGCGTGTTGATGAACTATTCCACGACGGTGGTCAGCGGAACCAAACTCGCTCAGGAAATCGGCGCAACCCGTTCTGAAGTGTGGCGACTGGTACAACAGTTCCGGACTTTCGGGGTCGAAATCGCCGGTCATCCCTCAAGCGGCTATCAACTGACCGCGGTTCCCGACCTGCTTTTGCCGGAGATGCTCGAACCGCTCGTGCGCGGAACTATTTTCGGCGAGCACATTCATCATTATTACCGGGCGGGTTCGACCAACACGCTCGCCATGGAAGCGGCGGGCGCAGGCGCTCCAGAAGGCAGCGTATTTCTTGCCGAACAACAAACTGGTGGCCGAGGACGCGGGAGTAACCAGTGGCACTCAGCTGAATCCGCCGGGATATATTGTTCGGTGCTTTTGCGGCCTGCGCTGCCCCCCTCCGATGTTCTGGTGTTATCACTTGCGGCTGGGCTCGCGGTGCGAGCGGCGGTGCAGGAGATCGATTCGCGGGTGATACCTGACCTGAAGTGGCCGAATGATCTTCTAATTGACGGCAAGAAATTCTGCGGAATTCTGACCGAAATGAATGCGGAAGCAACCCGCGTGCGGCACATCGTGGTGGGAATCGGCATCAACGTGAATCATGGTCAGTTTCCGGATGAGCTTCAGCAAACTGCAACATCTTTGTCCATAGAGGCGGGACAGAAATGGTCGCGGGTAGATCTGTGCGCCGCTTTGCTAAAATCGCTCGATCGCGAATACCAGAGCTTGGTCGCAAATCCCGAAGCTCACAGTGATATTTTGCGCAGGTTCGAAGAGCAATCTTCTATGGTGCGAGGCAAGCCGGTGCGAGTCGAAGAAAACGGCGGCTTCGAAGGAACCACGGAAGGGCTCGATCCGCGCGGGTTTCTGCGGGTCCGCACGGACGATGGCCTGCGAATTGTTTACAGTGGAACCGTGAGAGTAAAAAGTGGGCAGTGATTAGTGGTTAGTGGTCAGTTCCGAAACATCGGCCAATCGTAAATTGAGCACTCCGGAATCTGAGCACTGATCACTAACCACTGACCACTGACCACTGACCACTACTTATGCTTCTCGTTCTCGATGTCGGCAATACCAATACGGTGCTCGGAGTATTCACCAGGGCTACGTCAGATTTTCACGCGAAATATGAGAAACTGGCCGCAAACTGGCGCGTGACCACGCGGGCGGCGCAGACCATCGACGAGTACGGAGTGCTTTTTCGAAACCTGTTCTCGATGGCAGGGTTGGAGCCAAAAGACATTGGCGGGATCGTGATTTCGTCGGTCGTGCCTCCGCTCGACTCCACCCTGCGTCGCGTGTGCGAGCGCTACTTCGAACGCAAGCCCTTGTTCATTGAGCCGGGCGTGAAGACCGGGATGCCTGTGCTCTACGACAATCCCGCCGAGGTCGGCGCTGACCGCATTGTGAATTCTGTTGCGGCGTTTGAGAAGTACGGCGGCCCGTGCATCATTGTAGATTTTGGCACTGCGACCACTTTCGATTGCGTTACCGCCAAAGGCGAATATCAAGGCGGCGTAATCAGTCCCGGCATCGGCATTTCCGCTGATGCGCTTTTCAGCCGGACGGCGCGGCTGCAACGTGTCGATATCCGCAAACCCGCGCGAATTATTGGAACGACCACAGTTGGCAGTTTGCAATCTGGGCTTTATTACGGCTATCTCGGCCTGGTGGATGGAATTCTGGAGCGATTGCTCGGCGAACTCGGAAAATCCACAACGGTGATCGCGACCGGTGGCTTGGCCCCGCTGATCGGATCGGGATCGAAGTACATCCAGAACGTCGACGAGTTTCTGACCCTCGACGGCCTGCGAATTTTATGGGAGCGGAACGCTCCCGAGACGCGCATTGAGGTTGCGAAGACTGACGAGCGCGCGACGAAACCTCGATCTGGAAATGTCAACAGGTCGAAAGCCGACTCTTAACCCTAGAGGCTTCGAAATCATTCGCCACAGGCTTCTGATTTTTGTCTCCACTATAAGACCCTCAACCACAGAGGACACTGAGATCCACAGAGAAAGGCCACAGAAGGATTCCGCAAGTCTTGCTTTAAGCTAAGAGATACGAGCTAAGAGCTATTCGCTAAGAGCTTCTCTTGCAAAACTACTTCAACTACTTCACCGAAATCGAAGAGCATTTTCAGCGCGGTCGCGGGACCATCCTGATGCTCTCGACTCTCGACTGGGCGCTGATTGAGACCTGGAAGGACGCCGGGATTCCGCTCGAGGCCGTGCTGCGCGGTATCGATGCAACCTTTGAAAAATATAATGCGCGGCCGGCGAAGAGCAGAAGAGTAAACGGTCTTGCGTATTGCTCTCAAGAAGTGCTCGCCGCCGCAGAAGACATGAAAGAAGCATCGGTGGGCACTTCGAAAGAGACGAAAGCGGAGAAAGGATTCGACTCCGCAGAGATCGCTGAATTCCTCCGTCGCAGCGCTACCGGACTGGAATCCGCAAAGCTGCCTTCGCGGCCCGGCATTTCGCCCGAAGCCTTGGCGCGAGAAATTTCCGCAGCCCTGCGCGAAACGGCGACGGAAATTGAAACTAAATCTCCGCCGTTGCGGCTCGAAGATGTTGAACGAAAACTCACGGTGCTGGAAGAAAAGCTCTTTGCAGTTCTTCTCGCCGCCGTGCCGGATGACGAAGTCGTTACCGTGCGCGCCCAAGCAGACCGCGACCTAGCTCCTTACCGCGGCAAAATGCCTCTGGCACAAATCGAGCAACTGCAGAAGCAGTATGCGCACAAAAAGCTCCTGGAGAAGTACGGCCTGCCTAGGCTGAGTTTGTTCTATATGTGAGCTTCATTTGTGAGATCTAAGGATCGATGATCACTCCTGGCGATGAGCCGCCGGTCGCAAGCTGGCCGTTGACGTAGGCCTCATATAGATATAAACCTGGCGCGGCGTGCCCGCTTACGACGGCATAGGCCGTGCCCGACTCGACCGCGATCTGGCGCGGTTCGTCAAAAACCTCGGGCAAATCTAACTCCAACTTTCGGCAGTTTCCCACCACTTGCCAGGTAACTTTCTGGCCTGGGGAAACCGGCTTTCTCGGTTCAGCGACAATCCAATCTCCCGCAGCGGAGTGCCCTTTGGACGCGGGAGTACCCCGTGGCGAAAAGTAAATAAATACCTTTTCCGCTCGGTGCGGCATGGCCTTCTTTGGAAACTCAATATTCCTTGCTGTTTCTGCTGCCATAAAAATACCTCCTTATTTATTCCCTGACTGCGGCGCCTTTTCTTTTACTAAATTCTGGTATCGCGAATCGTTATGTAACTGCGCCAAAGTCGGATCACGTTGGATGTCCGCCACAGAGTACCCCATATACACTGCTAGCTCCAATTTCTTCAGTGCGGCGGCATGGTCGCCGCCTTGCTCATATATTTCTGCGGCGCGAAACTGTATTTCCGGGTCGGATGGTGACTGCGCTGCAGCCCTCCCGATAAGCGCCAGAGCCTCCTTTTGCTTGCCTAGCATTGAATCACAAAGAGCAAGCTCGGTCATCAAATTGGGATCGATCGAGCTGATCTTGCGTTGTGAAGCAAGTAACTCGGCTGCCCGCTGATAGGCCGACCCTGCTTTGGATCGCTGTTCCGGTGACCAATAATATGCATCTCCAAGATTTCGCCAAACCCGAGGATCGCGATCGTTCAGTTGCGTGGCTTTTTCGAACATAGCCGTGGCATCCAAGTATCGGCCTTCAGAGAAAAACAGCGTTCCCAGGTTCGTATATGCACGATAGTTCGGTGCAATGCTCAACGATTTCCGCAACACTTCCTCTGCTTGCGCCGTCTTGCCCTGAAGCACATAAGTTGCGCCTAAATTGGTATATCCGCGGACATTCTCTGGGGCTAGCTCAATCACCCGTCGAAATTGCGCGGCAGCATCTTCATAGCGCGCCCGCTTGGCATAAAAGCTGCCAAGAGCGGAGTATCCGCCCCAGTAGTCTTTGCGCGTCTCTATGGCCTGTTTGTACGCGGCTTCGGCGTCAACATTTTTTCCCATCGCCTCGTATGAACTCGCCAAACCCCGATATGCGGCGTCGCTGGTCGAGTCAAGGCTCAGCCCTCGCTGGAATTGAGCTACTGCCTCCTGATACTTGCTCTCGCCCTGAGCAATCAATCCGAGTGTGGTGTGCACGGAAGCGAGATTGTCATTCAGTTGGGCCGCGCGATGGCATGCGTCGAGTGCCTTGCTTATCAAGCTCTCATCTTTGGTCTCTTGGAATAATCGCCAATACGCCTCTCCCGTGCCGGCCAGCGCCGGCGCAAAAGAGGGATCACGGTCCAGGGCGGAACGGAACAACGCAATGGCAGACTTCAGGCTGTCGACGTTTTGATATTCCTGCAGATAGCCCACGCCGCGAACGTAGTACTGATACGCACCAGGCTGAGAAGTGGAATCCGTGACCTTGGATGTTTGATCTTTTGGCCGCAACTCACCGGCCACCATGTTCAGCAGATTGTCTGCGACTTTGTGTTCGACTGCCAAGAGATCATCAATGTTGGCTCTTACGAACTCGGCACTCACGTTGCGGCGGCTTCGCGCGTCCACCAGGCTGTACATGACTTGGTTGCCGGCAAAATCCCAACTTCCTTCTACTACCAGGGTCACGCCTAACTTCTGCCGTGCGTCACTTATGGAGCTCACGCCCTGGGTCCGCACCTCGCTGGCGGGAACTACTTCGACACCATATTGTTTGCTGATCTGAGTAAGCCGCGTAGTGAGCAGATCCGTGAGTCCGCGGCAGAGAATCTGGTTGTCGCTCGCACCGCCAACCGCTTCGAACGGCAATACCGCAACCACTCGCGGCGCACTCACCGCCGGATGTAATGATCGGAAGGTCCGGCGCAGCATTCCGCCTATGAAAAGTGCCAACACAAGCAGAAGCGGAACCATCAGCCAATGCGTTCGACGGGACCGCGGCACCGGCGCTGCTATTAGGTGAATTTTTCTCGCGGATACCAGGCGTTGTAAATCGACCTTCAACTCGCGTGCGCTTTGATAACGCAGCCCCGGACTTCTGTCCATGGCTTTGCGAATGATCGCATCCAGTTCGGGAGAGATCGCAGAATTCAAAGATCGTACCGGGACAGGTTCGCGTTCGAGGATGGCACGCAGTAGTGTCGCGACCGAATCGCCAGTGTAGGGGCGGCGGGCGGTTGCCATCTCATACATCACGACACCGCAGGAATACAGGTCAGAACGCGCATCTACATTGTGCGATTCCGACAAATGTTCGGGAGCAACGTAGGGTAGCGTGCCACAGATCCCGGGCTGGTCGGTAGCAGTTGTGCTCTGCCCGTCGGCGGTTAGCAGGCGCGCCAGGCCGAAATCCAGCATCTTCAATTGTCCGGCGGGAGTTATCAGGATATTCGAAGGCTTGAGGTCGCGATGGATCACGCCTTCTTTGTGGGCTTCCTCTAACGCTGACGCCAGTTGAGTCGAATACTCGATAAGCTCCGTTTCACCTAATGGGGTTGCTGCTAGTTTGCTGGCCAGGGTGACCCCGCGAATGTACTCCATTACCAGGAAGTCTTTGTCCCCGTCACTTTCAAAGCTATAGAGGATCTCGATATTTGAGTGATTTAGGCGGGCAAGGGTCAGTGCTTCTTGCCGAAACCGCCGCCGGGCGGATTCGTCATGAGTGACACTGTCGGGCAATAGCTTGACAGCAACTTCGCGCTGGAGGTGCTCGTCGCGGGCGCGGTACACGACCCCCATGCCGCCCTGGCCGACCCGCTCGAGAAGGCGGTAATGACCAAGGACCTCGACGAATGCTGGTTTCGCAGGCATTTTTCCCGCCTCGGGGGAAGGGACGCGGAGACTGGCCGCGCGCACTTGAAACTGCTGGGAGAATTGTTATCCCCGGATAGGGCAAAAGCAAGCCCAATATTGCCCATTTGTCGCGAAAAACCTTCGAGTCTGGTCACATCTTTCCGTGGAACACATACACAAGTTCGATCAGCAGAATGAGCACCACCATCGATTCCAGCCAGAACGTTCTTGATTGATGGAATTGGTCGATCAGGAAGCGGTAGAGATCTTCGGCTGTGCGCAGTTTTTCTTTCGTCAAACTCTTGTAGTCATGCACGCCGACCTTATTTGCCGCCAGCCGGTAAAGCCGTGCGGAAAACATATCGCTGAGAAATTTAATGGCATTATCGGCCCGCTCGGTGAGCTCGGTGACGTCCAGCAACATAGTCTGCAGGCGTGAAGCCTCGCGCGGTGACCTCCACAAGCCGATAAAGTTCGAGTTCTTTTCAAGCGAATCATAAACCCCGGCCAGTTCGCGCGTGAGCAGATCATCATAGTGGCGGAATTCGAGCAACTGCGAATTTGCATATTCAAGCAGTTGCATCGTGGTTTCCGAGCCAGCCAGCGAATCGTACACGAACGCTGCATTCCATCCCAGTACGGCCAGATCGTTTGGATAGTAAGACATTGCTGATTGCACAACTTCGCGTCGCTCATCATCGGAAAGCACAGCGTTCTCTCCGCGCACTACCTGAGCAATCTGCATCCCGCAGGAGTGCAGGAGTTGAGCGGCCGTCGCATTGCCGCTGATTTCTCTCATAAAGAAAATAAAATAATCTTCGCTGAGCCAGGTATCGTAAGGCTTCACCAGCGCGGCCCGGGTTCGCGCGACCCTTTCTTTGGCAATCTCCTCGGCGCGGGTTGGCAGATCAGTCCCCGAAATCCAGCGCGAGGAAAGTGAAATCAGGTCCGGCCAGTCTCCGGCGAACGGAAACTCGAACAAGACGCTCACCACTCCGTAGTCGTAATACTTCACTCGCACCTGCGCCTGAGACTCCCCAGGGATCTGCACTTTTTCGACGACCGGTGGTCTTTCGAAGAACAGTTGTTCGGCTGCGGCGTGCTTTAATCCCTCGCCGAGTCGCCGCGCGCCAAGAATGGTGCGCAACTCGTCCAGCTTCACCTCTTCGCACACGTCGAACAGAAACAGTCCTACGGCCGAGCCGCGGAGCGTCGAATTGGAAGCCGGATTCATGAGTCAACCAGTCTATCGCGGGAGACATGAATCGAGCGACCTAGCTGCCCAGGTCAAATTGTTGAGTGGCTAGTGGTTTGTGGTTCGTATCCAGTATTCCGGGTTTCCTTTCACGGCCGCAACTGACCACCCGCCGCTCGTTACCCGGTGCAAATTACAATCGCAATCAATGCAACTCAAAATGGAAAAACTCGTATACGGCGGGGATGGGCTCGCCCGCCTCCCCGCGGACGAAAGCGGCCCGGGCAAGACTGTTTTTGTGCCCTTTTCGATCGATGGCGAGCAATTAGACGCGGAGATCGTGGAGCAAAAGGCAGGGTTCGCGCGGGCACGATTGGATCGAGTGCTGGAGCCCTCACCCGACCGGGTTGTGCCGGGCTGCCCATACTTCTCGCGATGCGGCGGATGTCAATATCAGCATGTCAAGTACACGCATCAGCTCGATGCAAAATCGGCAATTCTCCTAGAGACACTCAAGCGGACCGCGAAGATCGATTTGCCATGCAAGCTGGAAATTCATCCCTCGCCTGAATGGAATTATCGCAATCGCACGCGTCTGAAGGTGCAGGCCGCCCCAGAGTTCGCTCTGGGCTATTACAAATTTCGATCGCATGAACTTTTGCCGATTGAGCAGTGCCCTATCAGCTCACCTCTGATTAATCGCGCGATAGCGGAGATCTGGGCGGCGGGGCGGGCTGGGAGCTTCCCCGGAGCAATTCGCGAAATCGAATTGTTTGCAGATCATGCAGATGAACGGGTGCTGGTTGAAGCCTACTGCGAGCCACACACAGCGAAAACTGGTGGCCAGAAAGTTGCAGAAACGCTGGGCAAGATTTTATCGAACATTATCGGCACCGCGGTTTTCGAGCAGGCGCCGGCAAACCAGATTATCGAGCCGAAGCGCCTTGCCGGCTTTGCAGAACCTGCGCTCGTTTACGAAACAGAGTCAGCGCGCTATCGAGTAAGCGCCGGTTCCTTCTTCCAGGTGAATCGTTTCTTGATCGACGAACTGGTCGGCATTGTAACCAAAGGTGCCTCGGGGAAGTTGGCGCTAGATCTTTACGCCGGGGTCGGGCTTTTCTCGACTGTGCTCGCCAAAAGTTTTGCACAGGTAATCGCGGTTGAAGCGTCACAGACTTCACACGCCGACTTGCGCCACAATGCGCCGTCGGAGGTGAAGGCAGTTTTGGCGACGACCGGGCAGTATCTGGGACAAGTTTCTGGGCTGCGTCCTGATTTGGTGGTGGCCGACCCGCCACGGGGCGGGCTGGGTGAAGGCGTTGTTCGCGGAGTGTCGGCGCTGGATGCGCAGCGCATCACGTATGTTTCGTGCGATCCATCTACCTTGGCGCGCGATCTGCGAATGTTGATTGGTCGTGGTTATCGGATATTCGGAGCCCACTTGGTGGATCTTTTTCCGCAGACTTACCACATAGAAAGCGTCTTTCACCTGGTCCGTTAAAAACTGCTGATTAAGTTTGGCATCGGCAAATATTGCAGCCATCCCCCTCACGTCGTGGGGTCAGCGGGCTCCCGTCCGTCAAACTGGACCAGCAGGATTGGTTGCACGAAGCAGAACGCAAATTTCCGCCCGGCAGCCGCTCTTCTGGGCGGCGCTGTTCTTTTCCGTTGGGATCGTCGGAGGGGAACATCTATTGCGACCGCCGAGCTGGTGGGTAGTTGCCGCAGTTGTTTTTGTCGCTTCGGCGATTTGTCTGGTTCGGAAAAGGGCCCTCGCAACCACGGTCCTCGTTCTTGCGGCTCTGGTTGTTGTGGGAGCGCTGTCCATCCAACTGCGCAGAACTTGTGCATCGCAACAATCTGTTTGGTTCGGCCAGGGTGAAGTGCTGGTCACCGCACATGTGACTTCGGAGGGCGACGTTCAATCCGAGGGCACCGGCTCTTTCCGCGAGCGTATTGATATCGCGACCGAGAAGATCGAATCGGATGCGCAAACCAAGGTCATCGCAGAAGGAGTCAGGCTTAGTATTTATCAAAATGATGGTGGCGATCTTCGAGATCACATGCGTTTGCTTTCTTACGGCGAGCGCATTCGATTTCGAGCGACGCTCGTGCCGCCTCGCAATTATCGCAACCCCGGAGCCTTCGACTATGCAGGATACCTGCACGACAATGGTATTGCCGCTACGGCTTCGGCTAAGTACGGGAGCGTAGAGGTTCTTCCAGGAGTGGCCGCTAGCCGAGCCGAGCGATGGCGCTCTCGCGTTCACCGCAGCATCATCCAAAAAATTCATGCTTTGTGGCCCGAGCGAGTGGCTGGCCTCATGGATGCGATCGTTATCGGCGAAGAAACCTTCATCGAGCGGCCCACGCGTGTGGACTTCCAGCGCTCCGGAACTTATCACGTGCTCGTGGTTTCAGGAATGAACGTCAGCATTCTTGCGATGTTCACACTGTGGAGCCTGCGCCGTCTCGGTCTGGGGGAGATCGCCGCAAGCTGCTGCGCCATCGTTTTAATTCTTGCTTACGCGATTTTGACCAAGGAAGGCTCACCTGTCTGGCGGGCAGCGTTGATGTTCGCAATCTATTTGTTTACGCGGCTTCTGTATCGAGACCACGCCATGCTAAACGCACTCGGTCTGGCCGCGCTAATTCTTCTGATCGCAGATCCGCGTGCGCTGTTTGGTGCAAGTTTTCAAATGACGTTTTTGTGCGTTGCGCTGGTCGCGGGCATAGGAATTCCTGTACTGGAGCGCACGATCCTGCCCTACGCGCACGGTTTACGAAATCTGGACGCCCTTGCATACGATCGCTCGCTTCCGCCTAAGACCGCCCAGTTTCGGCTCGATGTACGACTACTATTGAGTCGGCTAAGAATGATTTGGCCCAGTCGTTCTCCTCGAATCGCGGTGCTCGCTGCGTTTCGCATCAGTTTTGGTTTTCTAGAGTTGATGATCATGTCAGGAATTCTGCAACTCGGTCTCGCGTTGCCGATGGCATATTACTTCCATCGCGCCACGTCAGTTGCGATGCCAGCCAACCTATTCGTCATCCCGTTTCTTCAGTTGCTTATGCCGGCGGCGGTGTTGGCAATCTGTCTCGGTTATGTTTCTCTGACGCTCGCGAAGGTTCCTGCGATCATTGCGGGATTTGCGTTGCAAGGAATTGCCGGAACGGTCAAGTGGCTTGGTGGGATGCGACTGGCCGATATTCGCGTCCCAAGCCCTAGCTTCACTGCAATTCTGTTTTGCGGCGTGGCAATACTACTCTGCGCCATTGTCGTGCGCAAAAGAGTCTCCTTTGCCATCTCCGGCGTGGTGTTGCTAGCCGCGAGTGCACTGTGGATTTGGATCGTCCCGCCTCATCAGGATATTCGCTCCAACGTTCTGGAGATGACAGCAATCGATGTCGGCCAGGGCGATTCCATTCTGCTGATCACTCCGCAAGGCCGCAAGTTGCTGGTCGATGCCGGAGGCTTGCCGTTTTGGACGCACTCGCAGATGGACATCGGCGAAGACGTCGTGTCGCCCTATTTGTGGTCCCGTGGGATTTCGCACCTCGATGCCATTGCCCTCACTCACGCGCACGCCGATCACATGGGCGGGATGTTTGCCGTTGTTGCAAACTTTCGGCCTCGCGAGCTATGGCTGCCGGAGGGGATTCCGGATAACGAAATCGAAAAGCTGCTGGCTGAGGCGCATTCGTACGGAATCTCGATCATCTATCGCAAAGCTGGTGACATGTTTGCCTTTGCTGGAACAACGATTCGAGTGCTCGCGCCCGGACCGGAATCTGCAATTCGCACCGGCGGCAGCGATGCACATCGGAATGACGAGTCCCTAGTGATAAAAGTGGCGTACGGGAAGACGTCGGCGCTGCTCGAGGCCGATGCGGAAAAGCCAACAGAAAAATTTGTTTCAACCGAAGATCCCGCAGCTGACGTGCTGAAAGTGGCCCACCATGGCAGCGTGACATCCAGCGCCGAAGATTTCCTCGCCGCCGTCAGGCCGGTTTTCGCTGTTATCTCAGTGGGAACGCGGAATGTTTACCACCATCCCCGCCCCGAGGTGCTGCGGCGCCTACAGCAGGCGCACGTGATCACCTATCGGACCGACACCCACGGCGCCACAAGTTTCTTTCTGGACGGAACGACTGTCACTTCACAAGTCGCGACTATTCGTTAGTTTCACTGTCGTCTTCGGCAGCCGCGCTAGCTTCTTCCTGAATCTCCTCAGCGGGAGTGCGGCGATATTCTTCAATAATTTGGAGCGCCCGTGGAGCATCTTCCTGGCGCACCAGGATCACCGTGCCGCCGATGGGTAGAACATCTTGCGGAGCGTCAAGGGCGGTGACTTCACAATCGATGCCTTGCGATTCGAGTAGTCCGCTCACCACCATGGCTTCGGATTCTTGTTCCGCATCGAACACGCGTACAAGCTCTTCATTGGGATCGGGCAAAGGATTCGGATTAGCCGCCATGCATATTCCTCCTGAAGGATTATAGACGCGGGATTGAAGCAACTGGAGTTCTTTCGCCCGCCTGACTTACACGGTCCTCGCCTGAACCTTAGTAGTGACTGAAGTGTGTTGCTTCCCGCCAGCGTTCCCGAGGACAATAGCGCAACGTTGGTTTCGGGCGGCACATCTAATTAGTAAGTGGGTGGGCGCATCCCGCGCGGAACAACGGAAAGAGGGCCCTTTTGGAAGACGCGCATGCCAACGAAGTGATACAGGAAGCGCAGAAGATTCGCCGCCTACAGATCATGATCAGCATGGTGATGTCGGTCATAAGCCAGGACCCGAACCTCACCATCGAAGAAGCTTCAGAATTAGCCGCAGGCGCCAAACGCGCCGCCCTGGCCATGTTCCCCGACAAAGAATTCGCGTATGACATCCTCTACAAACCTCGCCTGCAAAGGTTGATGAGGGAAAGATTTCATCTGCAGTAAGCTGTGCCTAACCAATTGGCTTCGGCATCGCAATTTAAAATTTGTTTTTTGCTAACCAAGATTGGGAACGTTTGAAATAGGCTCGAACATTCGTCGATAGATGTGTCGCCCAGCTAGCTTTTTCTTCGTTCCGTTCATCCGCGAACTTGGCCAAAGCGTAACCATATACTTCCTCCGGTAAGTATCCTAAACGGTGCATTGACCAGCCATAATGACGTTCATCCTGGAACTGCTTGAATCGTCGGGCAGCACTAGACGTAAAAACACCGAATCCGAGGAACACCGTCAGCAAATCTGTGAGGGGTTCATGATCGGGTGTTTTGGGGCTGATGAGCCCGCCACCAAGCAGGATGACGTGCCCGAGTTCATGCGCCATGGTAGCGACTAACGACAGCGGGTCTTTTAGTTGTGTGCTTCGCAAAGCGACCAGCATGCGCGCTTCGTCGGCCGTGGGAACGCTTTCCGGAGTCGGATCGTGGCTGAAAAAACCGGCGCACCCACCGGAATTACCCCGCCAGTACGGAAGAATCGACCGAAGCTCCTCCGTTTCATCGGGGAAGATTTCAAGCTGAATTCGAGACCGATCCACGCGCATGTAGCTGCAGACGCGACGAAATATTGCTTCTGCACCAGCAGAATTTTGATCGTATGAATCCGGGAAGTACCCCGGTGTTGGCAAAATGACTTTTGCCTCGAGCAATCGGCGACGTCCAAGCATTTTCTCCAGGCGGCGAAACCCTTCATCCACCCATACGCGCTCTTCCTCACTTACTGGCAGCCTGGCTGAAAAGCTGAACACGAGAGCAGTGTAACGGAAAATACTGGCGCATCTAAATAGAGAATTTGATTTCAAATGCGGTCCGAAAAGAATGTTGACTTCGAGACGAAGTTCAAGGAACCTTGTCCAATGTTTTGTCGCGAATATGTGACGCACGGGCCGAAGCAGTGAAATTGTTCCGACTGGTTTTCGTCCTGGGACTCGGTGCAATTGTTCTTCTCATCGCCAGCTGCGGTTCAAGCTCGACTTCCACTTCTAGTAATCCGTTCTCCTCCGACCCGCCGGCAACCGTTCCACTCGTGCAGCTGAGTTCTGATCCCTTCAGTAACCTCACTAGCCAGCACGCAACTGAAGTTGAGCCTGGCAGCTTCTCTTTCGGTTCTACCATCATCACGAGTTTCCAGGTCGGGCGTATTTCGGGCGGGGGAGCGGCCGACATTGGCTACGCTATTTCGAATGACGGCGGCACAACTTGGCAGAACGGGCTTTTACCTGGACTGACAACGTTCCAAGGTGCGGGTGCGAACTCGGCCGTCAGCGACACGGTGGTAATCTACGACGCCAAGCACGGAGTTTGGATGATCGCATCGCTTCCCATCTCGCCAGCGAACATCCAAGTCGCGGTAAGCCGGTCCACCGATGGCGGCGCCAGTTGGGATGGTCCTGTGATTGTGGCTCAGGGCGCCGGTCTCGATAAAGATTGGATCACTTGCGATAACACACCGACTAGTCCGCACTACGGCAACTGTTACACGGAATGGGACGACAACGGCAACTCAAATCTGATGTACATGAGCACTTCGTCGGATGGCGGCCTGAGTTGGTCCGGGGGCGCAGCCGTAGTGGCAGCGAAGGGCCTCGGTGGGCAACCTTTAGTACTGCCGAGTGGCACGGTGGTTGTGCCGTTCCTGGCAAATGCTCCGGTGATCCAGTCCTTTTCGTCAAGCGACGGGGGCACGACCTGGGGCAATGTCGTGCAGGTTGCTGCGGTTAGCGATCACCTGGTAGCCGGTGGTTTGCGCAGCGACGCGCTGCCTTCCGCGCAGGAAGACGCAGCAGGCAATATTTATGTGGTTTGGCAGGACTGCCGTTTTCGGGCGAACTGCGCGTCCAACGATCTGGTCATGAGTACTTCCGCTGATGGCACGAATTGGACGCAGCCTGCCCGGATACCGATCGACGCGGTCACCAGCACTTCTGATCATTTCATTCCCGGACTTGGCATTGATCCCACAACTGGTGCCAGCACGGCTCACCTGGGACTTACTTATTACTATTATCCGCAAGCGAATTGCACGTCTGCGACCTGTGCGCTGTATGCGGGATTCATTTCCTCGGCTGATGGCGGGAGCACCTGGAGTGCAGCTACTCCGGTTGCTGGGCCGATGGCGCTGAGTTGGCTTCCCGCAACCGATTCCGGGCAGATGGTTGCCGACTACATTGCTACGTCGTTCGCAGGGGGAAAAGCATATGGTTTCTTTGCTGTGGCGAAAGCCAAATCCGGCTCTACATTCGACGAAGCGATCTTTACCACACAGTCGGGATTTAGCGTAGCCGCAGCTGAGGCCAAGAATAGTTCGGCAGGAGAGAGCCCGGTAATGAGGGCAGCGGGTCGAAGTTATGCTGCGAGAAGAACGGTTAGGCGGTGACGTGGAAGTCTAGAATTCCCAAAATTCGAAACTACTCGCAAGGAGTGTTACAGCGGCATGTTGCCATGCTTCTTGGGTGGGTTTTTGTCGCGCTTGGTTTCGAGCATTTCGAGCGCCTGGATCAGCTTCTTGCGCGTATCGCGAGGCTGAATGACGGCGTCCACATACCCACGCTCTGCGGCGACATAGGGATTGGCAAAGCGCTCGCGGAATTCTTCGATCTTCTGGGTGCGAAGTTCGTCGCGGTTTTTCGCACGGTCTAGGTCCCGCTTATACACGATGTCCACTGCGCCTTCCGGGCCCATGACTGCGATCTCCGCCGTCGGCCACGCATAGTTCACATCAGTGCGAATGTGCTTGGACGCCATGACGCAATACGCGCCTCCATAAGCCTTGCGCGTAATCACGGTGAGCTTGGGCACCGTGGCTTCGGCGAAAGCGAACAGCAGTTTAGCGCCATGCCGAATGATGCCGCCGTACTCCTGAGTCGTGCCGGGAAGAAATCCGGGAACGTCTTCGAATGTGATTAGGGGAATATTGAAGCAATCGCAGAAGCGCACGAAGCGAGCGCCCTTCACCGATGCATTGATATCGAGCGTACCCGCCAGAAATGCCGGCTGGTTGGCAACGATTCCTACCGAACGCCCGTTCATGCGCGCAAATCCTACGACGATGTTTTTCGCGTAATGCTCGTGCACTTCGAAAAAATATGCGTCGTCGATCACGGCACGGATCACGTCCTTGATGTCATAGGGCAGATTCGATTGCGCAGGGACGATGGTGTCGAGAGCAGCATCGGCGCGGTCGATTGGATCGGTGCAGGGTTTCCGCGGCGGATCGTCCAGGTTGTTAGACGGAATGAAGCTTAGCAATTCGCGCAGCATGGATAGGCACTCGGCGTCATCATGCGCCAGAAAGTGGGCGACGCCCGAGGTCTCGTTATGCGTCTGAGCGCCGCCGAGTTGTTCTTTGGTCACATCCTCGTGCATCACCGTCTTAATTACGTCGGGGCCGGTGATGAACATATAAGACGTGTTGTTGACCATGACGATGAAGTCCGTGATTGCAGGTGAGTACACAGCGCCACCAGCGCACGGGCCCATGATTGCCGAAAGCTGCGGCACCACACCGCTGTAAAGCGTGTTGCGGAGGAAAATATCCGCGTAGCCTGCGAGCGAAACCACGCCTTCCTGAATGCGCGCGCCACCGGAATCGTTCAGCCCAATCATGGGCGCGCCAACCCGTGCCGCCATTTCCATGATCTTCACGATCTTCGCGGCGTTCGTCTCAGAGAGCGATCCGCCGAACACGGTGAAATCCTGAGCGAAGACGAACACCAGCCGGCCATCGATACGCCCGTATCCGGTGATGAAGCCATCGCCGAAATACTTCTGCTCGGCCATTCCAAAATCGTTGGCGCGATGAGTGACCAAGCGGTCGGTTTCCTCGAAGGTGCCTTCATCGAGAAGAAATTCGATGCGTTCGCGCGCCGACATCTTGCCTTCTTTGTGCTGGCGCTCGCGGCGTTCTTTCCCTCCGCCTTCCTGCGCAAGCTGGTCGCGGCGCTTCATCTCCTGCAGTTTCTGCTCAAGGTTCATGGGAGGGGATTATAAAACTAGTCTCTTCGACTTCGCTCAGGGCAGGCTAAGAACGGTCGGACGTCGTTGGCCGTTGGGAGTTCGTCGTTGGTCGTTTGGTCGTTCATCGTTTGCCGATGGGAATTGTTGCAAACTAGATCGTGCCTTCTTTCCCCCGCAAGCGCACATAGACCAGCGAAAACTCCGATCCCTTGTCCTCAGGATTGACCGCGACGATGTGCTGATTGCTTCTGGTCCCCGCCTTCAGTTCGATGGTCTTGCCGTTGTTGTTGCCTTCGCACTTCAACTCTTCGGAATCGCCCTCGTGAGTGTAGTTTCTCTCAGAGGTGTGACATTCAAGAACGGCGCCGAACTGTTTCAACTTGTCTTTGTAGAAGGCGATCACTTTACTGGGCATATCGTGGGTTTCATAATCAACTGCAACGACCTTCACGCCAAAGGCCGAAGTCGAAATATCGACATTGGCAGCCTTTTCATCACTGGAGTCGCCCTTTTGCTTAGGCTGAGCACCGGGATAAACCGGGATGCCGGTATCGCGTACATCGGCGCCGTTTTTCACGTGAATTCCGCCAAAGGGCGTGTCGATGTCCACGTTCTTGTCTTCATTGTTGTCGTTGTTCTTTTTCACATTGATGCTGCATCCGGCGACCAAAAGGAAAGCTGCGGCGAGCATCAAGACGGTCAAGGGTCGAAAGCGGTTTCGCATCGTGTCCTCCTACCTGCGGGCTATTTTGCGGGCCAACTCAGTGGCGCCCGTTCCCCGGGCCGCGATCCCCGGAATTGTAACCGGCAAGCGGCCATGAATTTCAATTTCTCCAAACAGCGCTTTGGCAGCACTGATCTCTGACACTGGGGCCGCGGAAAAGCTGCACAAATAGTTCTGAACTTCGGGGAAATCCCTTGCCAGGTACGGATTGCCCATAGCTAAAACAATCGTCTTCTGCCCGCTGGTCCTCAAGATTCGGTGCAACAACTCCGCGCTCGCATCCGGCAGCGAAACCGAATTTCTTGCTCCGCCGTTTGTCTGCACGACCTTTCCCGCTACCGGTGAGGCATACACGGCGACCACAACTTTCTCGGCTTGCTCCACTGCGCTGATGACGTTGGGCGCGATTACGCCTGCGAGGTCTGGGTCGGTATAAATCACATTCGCATCCGGCGCACGGGACCTAATCTGACGTTCGAGCACCCGGCCAGCTTCGAGGCGCACATCATCCGAAAAGATCACAACCACCAGGCGGTTACGAACCTCGACCCCACCTTGATACGGAAGTCCGGCTGGAGATGTTCCCGTCTTTCTTAGCGGCAACACCGCGTGGTTTTGCCGAACCAAAGTGATGCCCGCATCCGCGATTTGTTGCCCGTCTGCGATGTGCTCCGGAGTTCCCACCGTCCGGTCCAAAGCCGAAACATCGACCAGCCTGGCTTTGTGCAGTCCGAGAGAAGCTTTAGTCTTAAGAATTTTTAGAACGGATTCATCCAGGCGCGATTGTGAAATTTCACCGCTACGCACGGCGGCGAGCACAGCTCGATAGGCAGCGTCGAGGTCGGGAGGGATCAACAGCACGTCATTGCCGGCCTTGAAGGCATCGACTGCCTCCTGACCAATGTTGCTGGAGTAGAGACGGGTGAGTGCCCCCATGTCGAGGGCGTCGGTAATCACCAGTCCTTGAAAATGAAGTTGCTGCTTGAGCAAACCGTCGACGATGGTCGGCGAAACGCTCGCCACCGCATTGGGGTTGGGATCGAGAGCGGGAACGGTGACGTGCGCGATCATGATTGAATCCACGCCAGACTCGATGGCTTTGCGAAATGGAGGCAACTCTACTGCATCGAGCCGAGCGTGATTGCCAGTCACTTGCGCGACCCCAAGATGCGAATCGGTTGCGGTATCGCCATGTCCGGGAAAGTGCTTGGCGGTGACCAGCATTCCGGCCGAGTGTGCGCCGCGAATGTATGCGGAAACGAAATCGCTGACCTGCTGCGGATCTTCGCCGAAAGAGCGAGTGTTGATGATTGGGTTATCCGGATTGGAGTTTACGTCGGCGACGGGAAAGAAATTCCAGTGCACGCCGACGGCGCGGGCCTCTTCGGCGGTGATGCGCCCAAAATCTTCGGCGAACTGCGGCCGCCCGCTGGCGCCAATGGACATTGCGTTCGGGAAACCAGTGGTTCCGTAGAGGCGATTACTCACGCCCAATTCAAAATCGGCGGCAATCAGCAGGGGAAGCTTGGAATCGGTTTGCAACCGGTTCAGAAGTTCAGCTGCTTCATAGGGCTCGCTTTTATAGATAAATGGCGGCTCATAGCGCACTGTCATGGCGAATGACCCGACGTGATACTTATTCATCTCATCGCGGAGTTGGAGATACGCCGGGCTGTTCACGTTGAGAAATTCGGCGCGGGTCCAAATCATGAACAGCTGGCCGACTTTCTCTTCGACTGACATTTTGTGCAGGGTTTTCTCAGCCCATTTTTCGCCGTCGTGGTCGAGATGCACTGGCATGGGCTGATATTTGGTTTTAGCCGATGCCGAAACGGCAAAGAGTAAAGCGACAAGGAAGAACAATGCGCGGTGGGTGGTCGCTCGGGTCAGTAATTGAATCATCGAGAGGAAGATATCACGATGTGGGCTGGAGATTGTTTCTGACTAGGGCAACTGCTTGCGCCATCACTTCGGCCTGATCGCCGAAGCCGTGAACCCAGGTCACCTGGGGCTCGCGGCGAAACCAGGTCATCTGCCGCTTGGCATAATTGCGGTGGGCCTGCTGGACCGCATGAATCGCAGCTTCGCGGTCGAGTTCTCCCCTGAGCAGTTGGACCGCTTGCTTGTAGCCCAGTGAGTTTAATGGCCGCGCCGCCTCGCCATATTTCTTTAGGATTTGTTCGGTCTCATCAACCAAGCCGGAGTCAAACATCCGCAGCACGCGCTGATTGATTCGCGCGTAGAGTTTGGCGCGGTCGGGATCAAGGCCGATACGCAAGATCTCGAAGCCTGTAAGCGCATCGCGGCCGGACTTCCATTGCTCGCTCATCGGTTGCTTCGCGGCGAGGCAAACTTCGATGGCGCGAATGAGCTTGGGGACATCGTTCTCGTGAATTCTCGCGGCGGCCTTGGCATCGGTTCGCTGAAGTATGCGGTGCAAATACTGCGGGCCTTTTTCTTGCGCCCGCTCGCGCAGTCTTTGCCGCAATTCTTCCGAGCGCTGCGGCCCGGGGAACAGCCCTTCGAGCAAAGCCCGCAAGTAAAGTCCGGTTCCACCGACGACAATCGGCAGTGCGCCGCGATTCTGAATATCTCGCAAAACTTCTCGCGCCATTCGCGCATACTCGCCCGCGGTGGTGAAGCTCGTGGGCTCGATCACGTCGAATAGATGATGTGGGGCACGGGCCTGTTCTTCTGCCGTAGGTTTGGCCGTACCGATGCGAAACTCGCGATGCATCGCGACCGAATCGCAGTTCACGACCTCACCATGAAAACGGGTTGCGAGTTCCAGCGAAAGGGCGGTTTTGCCGCTGGCCGTAGGGCCAAGGATTACAACCAGCAGGGGATCGCGCGGCAATTTAGCGCGCGCTCCAATGGATGTTGTGCCAGTAGCGCGTGATGGTGATGGCGAGAATAAGAATAACGATTACGATGAGGCCGATATTCTCCAGCCACCTGTGTGGTGCGGGGGCTTTGCCCGTCGTTCCCCGCTTTGTGCCGCGCGCTGAACCGGAGCTTGATCCTGAGCCTGGTCTGGCCACGCCGATATTGTAAGGCATGTATGGAGCCCGAGATGGGTCGCCGAGCAGCGCTGCCGAGCTAACGATCTCGAGCCATTCGGTCGATGTAAGAAAAGTGAAGGTGAATTCTAAAAGCACACACAGAACGCCGATCCACAGCCCGGGTTCAGTTCGGTTGGCGATTGTGCTTTATGACCAGCTCATCCAGGATGTTTCGCGCGCCGACGATGCACTTGCCCACCACCGCCCTGAAGGATGTGCAGCGGAGATTAGTCACGCGCTTGCTGTGATTGGGTATCTGCGCGCGACATTGCGAGACGATGACGGACGCGATGTCACCCACAACCTGGGACGCTTTTACACTATGCTCCGTGAAAAATTAATGGAAGCCCAGGTGCGCTCCTCGCGCCAGATTCTCTCCGAATTACAGCAACAGCTGAGAGAAAGGCGGGAGGCATGAGTGGTGGGGGAACGGACTAGCCCATCCCGAGTTCGTCGGCGGCCTCGAGCGGAGTACCACAGCGCGGGCAGATCACTGCGCCACAGTCTCCACAAGTCAGCGGGTCGCTGACCTCGGCGGCACACTTCGGGCAATACAGTTCGGCTTTTGGAGTCGACTCGCTGCTTTGCGGCTCAGGCATTAAGTGCAATCTAGCATGGCTAGGCCCGCATTGCCGCAGAGTCGAGGAGATTAAGAAATCGCAGTTTCTTCTCGGCAGGCAAAAATGAGGCTTCAAAAGAATTCCGCGCCAGCTCGCGCAGGTGTTCGTCGGAAAAGCCGAACTCCGTTTTCGCCAGCTCGTATTCATGGGTAAGGGAGGTGCTGAACATCGCTGGATCGTCGGTGTTCAATGTCAGCATGAGGCCTTGATCGAAGTAGCTGCGGACAGGGTGATCGGAAAGTTTCGCGCAGCACCCGGTTCGCAGATTGCTGGTGAGGCAGATCTCAACCGGGATCTGACGCTGCGCCAGTTCCTCGATCAACTCAGGATCACGACCTGCCGTAAGTCCATGCCCAATCCGTTCTGCGCCTAAATTCAACGCTCCCCAAATGGATTCCGGACCGGCGCTTTCCCCAGCGTGCGCGGTGAGCCTGAGGCCTTGGTCGGCGGCGTGCGCATACTGCTCACGAAACAGTTCCGGAGGAGCTTTCTGTTCGTCACCGCCAATGCCGATGCCGACGACATTGCGGTCACGGAATTTCGCCGCCAGGTCGAAGACATCCTGCGCCGCACCCGGACCGAACTGGCGCACGGCATCGAAAACCCACAGAAGCGAAACGCCCAAGTCGCGCTCTCCCCGCTCTCTTCCGCGCTCGAGGCCCTCGAAAATCGCTTCGAAGTCCTGCTTCCGCCACAAGCACACTCCCACAGAGACATAGACTTCCGCATGCACCACGTTTTCGGCTTTGAGCTGCTCCATCAGGCGATACGTAATCAGCTCATAATCTTCGGGAGTTTGTAGGTCTTCGGTAAGGGTCTTGAAGGCCATCAGGAAACCGGAGAAATCTTTGTACTGGTAGAGCGATTCAGCCTCGGCTAGTGTGCTTTGCTTACCGTGTCCTCGGCGGAGTTCGACCAGAGTGTGCGGGGTGACAGAGCCCTCGAGATGCAGGTGCAACTCAGCTTTAGGAAGAGAATGGATGGAACTGGAGGTCATCAGTTGAGATTGTAGATCAGGTCAGAATGCAGAATCGGACTGCGGATTTCAGGTTGGAGGGCAGGCCTTGGGTAGTGAGTGCAAATGCCTGTTTACGTCAACAACATCGAAGCACGCTAGGCTTCCTGCTGCAGCGTGCAGGGACGCTGAATCGCGGCTTCCGTATTGGCGCGGATCTTCTCAAGCATGTGAGCCGACAGCGCATCAGATAAACTCCCTTGGACGATGACTTTAATCTCAACGATCCCAATAGTCAGAGAGACAGAGATTCCTGCCACGAGGAAACGAACATCCTCCTTCCCCTCGCACAGCACAAGGGCGTGATCAATGCCTACTAAGAGCGCTTCTGGTTCGGGCCTTTGCTCAAGGACGAATGTCCCTTTTTTCTGGCGGATTGAGAACTCACGCCAGTCGCGACTTGTGAGGCGTCGCCAGGCCCAAGAGTGTGTGTCAAGGGCGTAGTCCTCAAAGTTCCCATGAATTCGCTGCTTGCCATCTTTTTCTTGAACTAATTGACCTCCCTTGACTGTAATAACGCCTTTCAGTGGGTCATAGCTGGATTCGTGTTCGGAAATCCACCCGGGCATCTCACCTGATGTCGTGATTTCGGAAATGCCGAACTGCAATAGGTCGATCATGTAGACGGGGGTGTGTCCAGATCGGCGCTCATTGGGGTAACCTAGGCTTCCAATAACGACAACTCTATCGTTGGCGACAGTAGCCGTATGGAAATCGGTCGGGGGAAAGACTTCTTTCGGATAGCCGTAGATATCGACCTGACCGTTAGGCCCTAGGACGATGACGTCGTTGTAAATGTAGAAGTCCGGATCGTAAAAGTCTTCATGCTCACCCCCGACGCAAACAACTCTGCCGTCAGGCAACTGGCTTCGAGTAGCGCCCATCCGGTCGAATGTCCAGATCGGCCCTTCTTCGCGATTCAGTGGGATATTGAACAGGTCTCGGGCGCGATACGGGCCGTATGTGGATTTGAGCTTTCCTTCTCGCATCCGAAAGCCGAGTTTCCCGAGACCACTTTCCCCATCCGTCGCAGGGGCCTCACCACCTCTGACCATCCACTCCCAGAACGCAAGCGTCATCCGTTCCGGATTAGCATTTCCGAACCGAGGCCTGCGCTCCTGGTCAAATAGTTCCCGACTAATTTCTGTCACGCTTATGGACCTGACCCGTAAGGTCTGATTTTAGATCGGAGAGCCGTACTTGGCGATAAATCGCCATCTCTAACAATGTCGGCGGTGTCAAGGGGTTCTCCGAACACACAGCTGCATGCACTCGAAGAAGAGCGCCATTTCGCTCTCGTTGGGGTTTGCGCTTTCCAACTTAGGCTCGCT
>Ga0185299_10001425_pt1 | contig 46524 bp, 37 predicted proteins | sample PaiPotPPA55metaG_FD_128002 | JGI IMG/M metagenome (GOLD analysis project Ga0185299, IMG submission 128002) | Iron sulfur acid spring bacterial and archeal communities from Banff, Canada, to study Microbial Dark Matter (Phase II) - Paint Pots PPA... ... | reverse complement strand
CCTCCCGCCCACTGCATTCTCAATCACTTTCACCCGTTGAAACTCCTTCTGACTCATTGTCACCATCCTCACAGGGTGACAAAGTCTCGTTGCAGTTAAGGGGTGACATTATCTTGGAGCATCTACATACGTGGAAACCGCACTTTGACGTCGCTGCGTCCCCCACCGTACACTGCGCTTATGCCTCCGACGTTCAGCTCGCGCCGCTACAACTTCGATTGGCGCGGTTTCATCACCCCCGGCGTCAAGCTGATCGTCTTGATTTGTTCCGGCGTTTTTCTGGTGCAAACGCTGGCGGACATTCTGCTCGGCCGCATGCGTGCCTACCACCTGATCGATCTGACTCTGGGATTGAGTGCCTACGCGGTAGTGCATGGCCTGCGCATCTGGCAACCCTTCACCTACATCTTTCTGCACGGCGGCTTGTTTCATTTACTGATCAACATGCTGATGCTGTGGATGTTTGGCCGCGAACTGGAACAGGTGTGGGGCAAGCGCCGCTTCCTGAATTATTTTTTCCTGTGCGGCGTGGGAGCCGGCCTGATCGAAGTTATTGTGAAAACTATTGCGGTGCTGTTCGGCAGCGAAGCTTCTCTGATACCCACCATCGGCGCATCCGGCGCGATTTTCGGCATACTCATCGCCAACGCAATTTTATTTCCCGACCGGCGCATCTGGCTCATTCCCCTGCCGGTGACCATTCCCATGCGGCCCTACGTAGCGGTCATGGCCGCCATCGAATTTTTCGGCACGCTCAGCAGCGGCGGCGACAACGTGAGCCATCTTTGCCATCTCGGCGGCATGCTGGTGGGCTACATTTATTTGCGGCGCGGCTCGTTCCTCTACAATGTGCGCAACAGCGTCACCGACTGGAAAGTTCAGCGCAACAAGAAAAAATTCCAGGTCTACATGAACAAACACAAAGACCCGCCATCGCGCCCCGACAACTGGGTCAATTAACAGCAGAGCATTCTGTAACTTTTCGAGTCGTAACTAACTTTCGCGGCTCACTTCGTCTCGCCACCGATCACGTGGAACTTCATGAAGTTCGTCGTGCCGCGAATGCCCATCGGCGTGCCCGCCACGATCCCAATGACGTCGCCCTTGCGCACCATCTTTTCTTCCAGCAAGCGCTTCTCGGAAATGGCCGCCAAGCTGTCAATTTTGTGCGGATCCGTGATTTCCGCGGGCATCACGCCCCAAATCAGCGCCATGCGCCTACGCGTGTTGGCTTCGGGAGAAAACGCGATGATCGGCACGAGCGGACGATAGCGCGAAACCAGCCGCGCGGTAAATCCGCTGTGCGTGAACACCGCGATCAGCCGCATGTGCAATTCGCGCGAAGCGTGGCACACCAGCTCGGCCACCGTTTCCGCGACTTTCAATTGCTCCTGCATCGAAGGGCGTGGAAATTCGCTGATGCTTTTTTCTGCTTCCTCGATAATTTTGGCCATCATCTGCACGGCTTCGACGGGATAATTTCCCGAAGCCGTTTCGGCCGAGAGCATCACCGCGTCCGAGCCGTCGAAAATGGCGTTGGCCACATCGGAAGCTTCCGCTCGCGTTGGTCGCGGATTTCCGGTCATCGATTCGAGCATCTGCGTAGCGGTAATTACCGGCCGGCGAAATTCCCGCGCGCGCGCAATAATTGTTTTTTGCACCACCGGCACGCGTTCCGGGCTCATCTCCACACCGAGATCTCCGCGCGCCACCATCACGCCATCGGCCGCGCGCAGAATGGCATCGAGGTTTTCAATGGCTTCCGGTTTTTCCAGCTTGGCGATTACCGGAGTGTCTTTTCCGGCTTTGCGAATCAGCGTCTTGGCCTGCAGCACGTCTTCGGCGCTGCGCACGAAGCTCACCGCGATGTAATCGGTGTTGTGCTTCAACGCGAATTTCAAATCCTGCTTGTCTTTGGGAGTGAGCGCAGGCACCCGCAACTTAATGCCCGGCAAATTAATTCCCTTGTTCTCGCCGAGCGCGCCGCCATTCACAACTTTGCAAATCACTTCACGGCCGCGGACTTTCATGACGCGCAATTCAATCAGCCCGTCGGAAAGCAAAATCCTGTCGCCCTTGTGGACTTCGCGGGGCAGCGGCGTGAATGTGGTATTGACGCGCGTCGAATCGCCCAGAATGCGCGCGGTGGTAATCACAAATTGTTGCCCGGCATTCAACATCACCGGCTTACCGCCGGCCAACACACCGGTGCGAATTTTTGGGCCCTGCAGATCCGCAAGGATGGAAATGGTCTTGCCTTGTTCCAGCGCGGCGGCGCGCAGCAGGGCGATGTTGGCGGCGTGATCTTCGTGCTTGCCGTGCGAAAAATTCAGCCGCGCCACATCCATGCCGGCGCGCAGCAGTTTTTCCACGATGCGCCGCGACTTGCTGGCGGGTCCGATGGTGCAAACTATTTTCGAGTGACGGAAACTCATCTGTTCTTATTCTGGCCCTATCTGGTTTTATTTGGACGCGGCAAATTCCGCCACGATGCGCGCAAGTACATCTACACCTTTAACGAACGACGCTACCGGAAGCCGCTCATCATCGCCGTGCACCCGCAGGTAGTCCTCTTCCGTGAGCGGAAACGGAACCAAGCCGTAGGCTTGCACATTGTGAAGCCGCAGCTGCGAGGAATCTGTCGCGCCCGTCGACTGGAACGGCAGCACCGGAGCATTTCCAAATTGCGCGGTGGCAACTTTGGAAATCGTGGCATAAAAATCCGACTCCAGCGACGACGGCGGGGCGGCGAGTCCCGCATCGGGTTGAAGTTCAAATTTTATTTGCGGGTCGCTGACCAGCTTGGTCAATGCCGCCAGCAAAACGTCGATGGTATCTCCCGGGAGCAGCCGAATATTTAAATTGGCTCGCGCTTCCGCGGGGATCACGTTGTTGCGCACGCCGGCGGAAAGCATCGTGGGAGCTACGGTATCGCGCATCATGGAACTCCACAGTGGGCTCGCTTCGGAGACGACCTTCTGCGCGTGTTCCCCGCGGTCCTCGGTGTCCAGCGCGCGCATCCATTTGCCGAGTTCATCGGGTTCAATGGCCGCCAGTTGCTCGAAATATCTGCGCACGATGGTGGTGAAGTGCACCGGCGCCGAGTAGCCGCCGATTTTCGCGACTGCGGCTGCGAGATGCACGACCGCATTGTCTTTTGTGGGCCGCGTCGCGTGGCCCGAAGTTCCGCGTGCGACGACCATGACGTTCATGGCAACTTTTTCGCTGGCCTGCACCGCGACGTACTGCACTCGGCCATTCTTCATGAAAACTTCTCCGCCTTCGTTCAGCGCGTAACCGGCGGCAAATTTATCCCAGTACTTGGAGATCAGCATTCTGATGCTGGCGTCGCCGCCCTGTTCTTCATCGGCGGTGGCCAAAAAAATAACGTCACGGTTCAAACGCGCGTTGGAACGTTTCAGCGCAATGAATGCGGCAAGGTTCGCAGCCAGCATTCCTTTGTCATCGATAGATCCACGGCCATACAAATAACCATCTTTTATCATCGCGGCGAATGGCTCTACGCTCCACTTCGATCGGTCCACGCCGACCACATCCATGTGGGCGACGAGTAATAGCGCTTTGGAAGGGTCGGCCATAACCGAACTTCGCAAACGCGCCACCAGTGCGCTGCGACCGGGCGCAAGATCCAGTAGCTCCGACTGGATGCCTTCCTTCTCGAGAACATGCGCGAGGTATTTTGCCGTAGCTTGCTCATTTCCCGGCGGGTTTGTGGTGTTGGTGCGGATCAGATCGATCAGCCAGCCTTGGGCTTCTTTGGCGAGCGCGGTGGTATCGCCGATGGGAGATGGACTGCTGATCGCTACTGCTGGGGATTGGGACGTGGGCGCGCCCGCGGATTGGGCCACGGGGTGGCCCGCAGAGTGAGACGACACTTGCGCGGCCAGCGGCAAACGCGCGCTCAACAGCAGCGCCCAGACGGTTATTCCCACCTGCAGTTTGCGTTTCCCGCTCACGAATCTCCTCCATTTTAAGTCCAGGCTCATGTTTCGGCTTTAAGTCGTAGCCCAAGTGGACCGTCCAGGGAACTGGGTAAAATTCAGCCTGCAACACTTTCCTGCGATTCCGCTTCATACTAACATGCAGGGTGTGGTCGTCCGGGCGTTCCGTAGAGCGTAGTTGCGAAGACCCAACACATAGATTTGCGCGCGCCGCCAATGCAAAGAGTTAGGCGTCGCAAAAAATGAGGATCCAGATATGAAAGTTGTCTCCGGCACAATTTTTTCCGCGAATCTTGTTACGCTGCTGGCATGCGCATTGGCAGTACAGTCGACGTGGGCTCAAGCCCCTGCCGGGCCGCAAGGCGGGCAGCCGCAGCAAAGCCCGCCGCCCGCAGCTCCTCCGCCCGCGCAGAATCCGGCATCGAAGCCGCCGGCGCAGGCGCCTCCCGAAGCTGGAGTGACGATCGCGGTTGACGTTCCGGTGGTTACTGTGGATGTGATCGCCACCACAAAAAATGGCGACATCCTGACGGGCTTAAAGAAAGAAAATTTCCGCGTGTTGGACGATGGCGCGCCGCAAACGATTACAAATTTCGCCCCCACGGACGCTCCTATCACGATGGTGGTGCTTATGGAGTTCAGCGGCCGCGCATACGGGTGGTTTGCCGCGTATGCCAGGTATTGGGCCGATGCGCTATTTCCCAACCTGCAGCAAAAAGATTGGGTGGCGCTTGAAACGTTTGACATGAGGACGCGCCTGGAAGTGGATTTCACCCAGGATAAGAATGAAGTTCGCGCAGCTATCAATCGGCTGTATTTCCCGGGATTCAGCGAGTCAAATGTTTTTGACGCGATTCTCGAGACCAATGAACGGTTGAAAGATGTGAAAGGGAAAAAATCTATTCTGCTGCTGGCCAGCGGGGTGGATACCTTTTCCAAACACACTCTGGACCAGACTATGAAACAGTTGCGGCAGAGCGATGTGACCATTTTCGCCGTGGGGCTGGACAAGACATTTACAAATTATCTGGACTTGCACGGTTCGCGCGGCGCGCACATGGACTATCTGCAGGCGGAAAATCAGTTAAAAACTTTTGCTAATGAGACCGGAGGATTTTCCTGGTTCCCGCAATTCGATGGCGAAATTCCAGGGATCTTCCAGCAAGTGGCTTCCATGCTTCGTCACCAGTACAGCATTTCGTACACTCCGGGAAACGGCGCGAAGGACGGCCGCTTTCACAAAGTTAAGGTGGAGTTGGTGGCTCCCGACGGCGGGCCTCTAAATGTCGTGGACCAAAAAGGAAAGAAACAGAAATACGTGGTATACGCGCGTGAAGGATATCAGGCGCCGAAGAGCGGAGTCGGGGACTAGTGCTTAGCGGTTGGCGGACGATGCGGGAGGCGTCTTGCGCGATCAAAGAGAGATTCCTCCGCTGCGCAGCCCGACTCATTCGCAGGAGCGAATGAGAAAGGAAAAAGCATCGGTCTGCTCCGGTCCCGCCGGTGGCGGGCAGGCGGAATGACCGGTGGGTGGTAGTAGCGACGTGATCCGCATGGCGGGGCGACAGAGCGGAGCAGAAGAAGAGGGTCGGCACGCTCCAGTCGGACTGACGAGTGTGTTGCCCACTTGTCTTTAGTAGCCGCGGGCGAAATCGACGCGATTGAAAAGTTCGCGGCCGTCAAACCAGCGTTCCAGTAAATCCACCAACATGGCCGTCTCGCGGGGCCATAACCTGTCGCTGAGGGCGCTGGTGTGCGGCGTAATAAATAAATTCGGGGCGTGCCATAGCGGACTGGTGCCGGGCAGAGGTTCGGTCTGGGCGACATCAACGGCGGCGCCGGCGAGCGCTCCACTTTCAAGTGCAGAAATCAACGCGGCTTCATCTACAAGCGAACCTCGCCCTACGTTGATTAGCCGCGCCGTGCGTTTCATTTGCGCCAATTGTTGCGCGCCGATCAGGAAATTTGTTTCCGACGTTTCAGGCGCGCAAAGCAAGAGGTAATCGGCATGGGGCAAAACGTTATGCAATTCAGCGGAGGAGACAATTTTTTCGGCGTGGGTTGCATCGCCTTTGCCGGATCTCGTCACGCCCCAGACGCGCATTCCTAGAGCCTTGGCGCGTTTTGCTATTTCCCTGCCGATCGATCCGTAGCCCACGATAAGGAGCAAAGTTCCGTTCACTTCCGCGAGATGCTGAGGCTTGTCCCATAAATCCTGTTGCGACCAGATGGCCTTTTCCTGCTGGCGCAAAGTGTCTGGAAAATTTCGCGCCAAGGCCAATATCAAGCCGATGGTGTGCTCGGCCATGGGTATAGAAAAAATGCCACTGGCGTTGGTGATTATCACTCCGGCGTTGCGCAACTCCGGATACATGAGTTGCCCAACGCCGGCGGAAGTGGAATGTATCCACTTTAATTTTTTCGCGGCGGCAAACTGCGCAGGCCGCAACACACTGCCGACAAAAATATCCGCATCGGCCAATTCGGCGGGCAATCGCTCGACATTGGTGACGTGTACCACGTTCATCTGAGGCCAGCGTTGACGAAGGGTGTAGGCCATTACCGGCTTGGCATTCCATTCGGAGAAGAAGGAATGCCAGACGCCGATTACAAGTTTGGTATTCGCGGGTTCGGTGCGGACGCTCACTCTGGCCTCTTTGATTTGTTGCGCTGTTGAATTCGTTAAGAAGATAAGCGCAAATCTGTTCCGGTCATGTCCTTTGGTTGGCGCTGGCCGAGTACGCCTAGTATGGTGGGCGCGATATCACGCAGCGAACCGCCGGGGCGCAAGCGGAGTTGCTCGTCGCGGTTCACCAAAATAAAAGGCACCGGATTGGTGGTGTGATAGGTGTGCGCGCCGCCGGTGTTGGGATCGACCATCATTTCGGCGTTGCCGTGATCAGCGGTGATGAGCCAGGTGCCTCCGTGTGCTTTCAGCGTTTGGTAGATTCGCGCCAGGCCAGCGTCCACGGCTTCGACGGCCTGGATGGCGGCTTCCAATTTTCCAGAATGGCCGACCATGTCGGCGTTGGCATAATTCATGACGATGGCGTCGAATTTGCCTTTTTCTATGGCGTTCACCACGGTGTCGGTGATTCCCGCGGCGGACATTTCTGGTTTTAGGTCGTAGGTGGCCACTTTCGGCGAGGGGACGAGAATGCGTTCTTCTCCACCGAAGGGCTTTTCCACGCCACCGTTAAAAAAATAAGTCACGTGCGCGTATTTTTCCGTTTCCGCGCAGCGCAAATTCTTGTAATCGAGCTCGGCGAAGACTTGCGCCAATATTTGTTCGAGCTTTTCTGGAGAAATGACATATTTCAGCCACGGCCAGTTCTTGTCGTATTGCGTGGTGGCCACGAAGAAAAGATTTTGGGGTCTTTGCGGATCGGCAAACTTATCGAAATCGGGCGCCGCGAGCGCATAGGTCATCTGCCGGGCGCGATCGGCGCGGAAATTAAAAAAAATTACCGCGTCTTCATCGCGAATCAAACCGACTGGCTTGGCTGAGTCCGCGGTTCCTTTCGTGACCACGATGGGTTTGATGAATTCATCGGTGACGTCCTGCTCATAACTTTTGGTGAGGGCCGCGACCGGGTCGTCGGTGCGTGTGGGCGCTTCGCCGTGGACCATGGCGCGGTAGGCCAGCTCGATGCGCTCCCAGCGATTATCGCGGTCCATCGCATAGTAGCGGCCCACCAGCGTGGCGATTTCGCCGACGCCCAACTCGCGCATCTTGTGCTGCAGCTGTTTGACGAATTCGCGGCCGCTGTGCGGCGGCGTGTCGCGGCCGTCCATAAAACAATGGACAAAGACTTTCTCAACTTTTTTGTGCTTGGCCATCTCGAGCAAGGCAAATAAATGTTGGATGTGGGAATGCACGCCGCCATCGCTTAACAAGCCGATGAAATGGAGTTGGCGTTCGCGGCCGCGATCCATGGCTTGTTGAAACAGCGGCACGTTCTCCAATTGTTTATTGGCGATCAACAGATCGATGCGGGTGATGTCCATATGCACGATGCGGCCGGCGCCGATATTCATGTGCCCCACTTCGCTGTTGCCCATCTGCCCTTCGGGCAGCCCGACGAATGGGCCGGAAGTGTGAATCAAAGTATTTGGAAATTTTCGCAGCAGCTCGTCGTAAGCCGGCTTGCGCGCAAGAGCGATGGCGTTGCCCTTTGTTTCGGCGCGATATCCCCAGCCGTCGAGCACGGTTAACACGATTGGTTTCGTTTTTTTATTCATAGCGCGTCAGAATACACGGATTCGCGGCGCTCTTGTAGTGAAGGTGTCAGTGTCCCATTACATGAGTACTCACGACCAGCTTCAATGGTCTGATTCAAATGGCAGTCAGAGTGAAGCTGTCGCGGTTAATTTGATTTTGGTTTTCGTAAGCCGACGATCAAGGCCCCGAATATTGCGTAGATGGGCATATTCAGGATTCCGATTATCGAATACATGATGAACCCGTCGCGTCCAATTACTTCGCAGTCGATACAAAAGGCGAAAAACATTTGCGCTGGACAAAGAATCATTGAAAGAATTGATAAAGCGAGGCTAAGGCCATTCATTGGCTTGGTGTAATCGTGCAATGCCGCATACGCATAGGACAGAGCCGCCATCGGCAGCCCCAGCAGGGCAAAGCCCGTGATGAATTTCCAGTTCTTGTCCACGGCTGTCGAGGTCCTCTTCCGCGACCGGCTTGGGATAGCCAACAATTGTATGGTAGGAAACTCGCTAAAAGAGCAATGTCAATGACCAAGAGTCCTGCAAGAACTATGACCAGCATCGTTCGTTTTGTGCACGCTCGGGCTGCGCATCATTCGCCTCCGCGCCTAGAATTCCTAACGTTGAATTCTAAAATATTCTGAGTGCTCATCCCGATTGGAATTCTTTTCGCGTAGTTGCCTGGTTAACCTGTCCGGAATTTTCAGATGGCAAGAAGAAGAAGAAGAAGTTCAAGATTTATATGAGGCGCCTAATCTAGTTGGGGGGCGCAGCGGCAGGTGCTGGCGCTGGCGGTGCCTTTTGACCGTGTGCATGCCTTTTGCGTGGCGGCAAATATTGAAGTCGTCGGCGCCATACCAGAAGGTGTCTGGATAGCCGATCATCTGGCGTCCTTTACTCTTGAAAACCATGATGTCGTCGCGAGTATCCATCCATAGTGGAATTGGACCATCGAAGCCAGCCCTTCGTGAGGCCGTTGTACGAGGAGCCTATCCGGCGGTCAGCGATGAACAAAACTGGAATTTTGGGGTACGTGAGCACTTTGATATCGGAACACGTTTTGCACAGGGGCGTAAGACACTGCCACCGCGCTACTTATATTTATTAAATAATTATAATTATATATCTGTACATCAGCGGTGAGGGCGCTCATGGTGGAAGTGTAATCAATTACCGAGGAGGATCACACATGAGAGCAATGAATCGTTGGGAACAACCGTTACACGGGGCTACGACCCTGCAGGATCAGATCAATCGTATGTTTAGCGAAGGCGTAGGACACGCTGGCCAGGAGTCGAACTTGACCCCTTGGGCCCCGGCCGTGGACATCTACGAGACGGAAAATGAACTGGTGATTAAGGCGGACCTGCCGGATGTAAATCCGCAGAATCTGGACATCCGCGTGGAGAATAATATTCTCACGATTCGCGGCGAACGCAAGTTCGAGAGCAAGGTGAACGAAGACAATTATCTGCGCATCGAACGCGCCTATGGCTCGTTCAGCCGGAGCTTCTCGTTGGCGAACTCCGTGAAAACGGAGGCCATCAAGGCCGATTATCAGAATGGCGTGCTGACACTGAGCCTCCCGAAGCGCGAGGAAGCGAAGCCGAAGCAGATCAAGGTGACGGTAGGAACGCACGCTGTAGGAACGCACACAATGGCAGCAGCAGCTGGCACTCGCTAAGAGAGTTAATCAAACACGGAGCATGTGGGCGGGTGGCCGAAACTAAAAGCCATCCGCCTTTACTTTTGAACTGCACGATGAACTCTCGCAGGGGTAAGTTGCTCGTGAAGATTGCTTGAGGCTATGTTCTTCTTGAATCCTTAATCCTGTTTGGGGGGCGCAGCGGCAGCTGCTGGCGCTGTATCCGGCGCTGGCGCCTGCGGTGCCTTCGCGGCTTGGTGTTGGGGCTCTGGCGGTAATTCGTCGCGCAATTCGATGGAGAGCCAGTCTCCCGCGTATTCCTTACTAACCGCGGGACGATAACGGATCACCGCGTGCATGCCTTCCACATGGTGGCAAAGACTGAAGTGGTCGCTGCCGTACCAGAGGGTATCTGAATAGCCGATCATCTGGCGTCCTTTGCTTTTGAAAACCATGAGGTCATCACCGCGCTGCAAGGTAACTTCGTTTTTACTTTTCTCGCCGCACGCGATGGAGAGCATTTTTCCTTCAGCGGCCTGTGATTGTTCCGCGACTTCCTCGACCACGACAGCGTCGGTGGGCCTGCTGGCGGCCGGGATGCGATTCCAGAGAGCTACAGCTTCATTATGATCGGGCCCGTGCCAGCGCTCGGCGACATATCGCGCGGATTCGGCGGCCTCTTTCTCGCGTTTCATGCGCAGCAGAATTTCACCGCTCAATAAATGATAGCCGGCGCGCGAAGGTTCCAGTTGCTCCGCTTTACGCGACTGTACCAGCGCTTTGGTGCCCTGTCCGTCGGCGATAAATAACATCGCCAGTTGCACATAGGCAGGAGCAAACTGCGGGTTGATTTGCTTTATCTGCTCTAACTGCTCGCGCAAAGCCTCGCGCTGTTCGAGCGTTTCACGTTTGGCGGTCATCATGGCCTTGAAATATTGGGAAAGGTACAGCGTCTTGTCCAACTCACAAGCGCGAGAGAATTCGCGCACGGCGTCTTCGTCTTTGCCTTCCCGGAAATAAATAAAGGCCTTCTCCTCGTGCGCGGCGCCGAGTGCTGGGTCGTCCTGGAGTGCGCGATCTACCAGGCCGGTGGCCTCCGGGCCATCGTGTTCCCACAATCGATAACCGGCAATTTCTGAATCGGATTCCGGGTTGGTCAACTTACGAGAGGAAAAGTCTTTGGCCTGCATGGCGTTGGGATTCTCAACAACGTAAGCGTGAAACGCAAAGGCCTGAATATATTTTCGCAGTCCATCCTCCAGATTTTTTGGATCTCCGAATACCTCGAGAAAGGCTTTCATCTGCGGGTCTCCGGCTTGTAAGCGGGCATAAAAATGGCTCAGCTTTTTGCCGAGTTCCATGTCCGCTCCGAACACCAGGTAATGCACGAGGGCCCAGGATTCGGCGTAAAAGGTGGCGATTTGGATTTCGTCTCCGTGGTAATAGGTCCAGGGATTCACGACCAACAGTGTTTCGAGCGGGATCAAGGTGCGGTTTTTCAAGTCGTTTACGCGCGTGCTGGGGGCGCCCACGTACGATTTCTTGCCCTCGAACCTGGTATTGCCGTAAAACTCCGCCAATCCTTCGTCGAGCCAGGTAGGCAGCCAGCGAAAATTACTGTGCAGCAAAGTGTGCACATATTCGTGATAGACCACGTTATAGGCACCGGGTAGGTCCTGATCGAGACGCACAATCGCAAATTGTTTCTCCCAGCCATGGTCGAAAAGGCCGGCAGGCAAGGGGCCTTTATGGTTTTTCCAGAGAGCAGGAGCCAACGATTTCATATCATATTCAGTCTGCACCGCGAAGATCAGGAGCGGCGCTCCGGTAGTGAGGCGCATGTTAGGAAATCCGACGGCAAAGACCGCGCGCATCTGTTCGAATTCGAGCGCAATTCTGCGCGCTTCGTGTTCGCTGCCATTGGTGAGGACGCGGAAATTGGGGCTGCGAACTTCGGTGAAGGGTTTGTCGCCGGCAAAAGACGCGGCTGTAGACACTAGAGCTAGAGCGGAGACCAATACGATGAATTTAGGGGCGATGAATTTAAAACGGCGACATAACAATGAGGTCATGCGGCGCGCCATCCTGTGGCGAATAATCTAATACTTTACTATTGGGTTAGTTGTTGGCCGCGCCCGACTATACGCCTAGCCAGCAGGTTTTCAATGGCGGGTGAATTCGCGCAAGGCCGCCAACAGACGGTCTACTTCTTCGGCGGTGTTGTAGTGCACCAGGCCGATGCGCAAGAGGCCGCCGGCGGCTTGCACGCCAAGGCGCTCGGTCAAATTCAGGGCGTAAAAATTTCCGTCCCAGGTGAAAATGCCGCGCTCGCCGAGGAAATTCGCGGTTTCCGTGGGAGTGTGGCCGTCCAAACGTATCGATACCGTGGAACATCGCTGATCAAATTTTGCGGGATCTGTGATGCCGAAAATGCGGAGGCCGTCGATACGCTGTAATCCTTCCATCAATTTTGCGAGCAACACCATTTCATGTTCGTGGGTGACGCGGTAGGCGGCCAAAAGGGCGCTGCGGCGGTCGTGCGCTGAGGGATCGAAGCGCCTTCCCAGGGTCGCCAGGTATTCCACAGCCGCGGCAATTCCGGCGATTAATTCCTGAACTTGCGTGCCGGTTTCCCAACGGTCGGGGAGCGCATCCGGCGCGGGACGCACTTTGTATGGTGCGAAGCGCATTAAAAGCTGGTGCTTTCCGTAGAGCGTGCCCATGTGCGGGCCAAAAAATTTGTATGGCGAACACGCGAGAAAATCGCAATCGAGGGCCTGCACGTCAATCGCGCCGTGGGGCGCGTAATGCACGGCGTCGACAAATATGAGCGCGCCAACGGAATGCGCGAGCCTGGCGATTTCCGTTACCGGATTGATGGTGCCTACTGCATTGGAAGCGTAGCCTACGGCGACAAGCTTTGTTTTTTTGTTAAGCTTGCGCTTCAAATCGTCCATATCGAGGGTGCAATCGGCGTCGCGAATGTCGACTTGGCGCACGATTACGCCTTTTTCTTCGAGCGCGCGCCACGGCGCGACGTTGGCATCATGGTCGAGCGTGGTAACCACGACTTCGTCACCGGGGTTCATCTCGCGGGCAATCGCTCGGGCCAGCGCGAAGGTGATGGTGGTCATGTTTTGGCCGAAACTTATTTCATCGGGTGCGCAATTGAAAAAATCGGCCATGGCTTGGCGCGTGGCGCAAATCATGGTATCGGTGCGGCGGCTGGTGGCGAAGGCTCCGCAAGTATTGGCGTTATCGTGCAGCAGGTAATTCTGTATCGCGTCCATGACTTGCTGGGGAACCTGCGTGCCTGCGGGGCCGTCCAGAAAAGCCGCGGCTTGTCCGTTGACTTGTGTCTGCAAGGAAGGAAATTGCTGGCGCACCCAGGCGGTGTCCAGGGATTTTCTTCCCGCGGGGTGCGTAACTGTTGAGCTCATGGTTATCTCCGGTTGAGTAGTTTCTCACAAAGGCGCAGTAACCCGAGTGTCAGCCGACGCGCCGAATGGCGTGTAGGCAAAGTGGAATGCCACATTGGCCGTTGCGGGTGGCGCGCGGCGTCGTGTTAGCATCGATTAGATTGTTCCTCACTCATGCCGCTTTGGCGCCGGCTATCAACTCCGCGCCACGATTCACATAGAGGTGCATTTTGCCGGAAACTTTCTCGCCAACGGAGCGCACGCGGGTAGTCCGCGAACCGCATCGCGGCTCGTTCGATCGCGACGCCATTTATAAAATTCTCGATGAAGGATTTGTTTGCCACGTGGGATTCACGGTGGAGGGCCACCCGTATGTTATTCCCACCATGTTCGCGCGGGTGGGCGATGCAATTTATTGTCATGGCTCGGCGGCCAGCCGCATGTTGCGAGGAGTGAGCAGCGGTCTCGCGGTGTGCGTCACGGTCACGCTGATCGACGGCCTGGTTTTGGCGCGCTCGGTCTTCAATCATTCCATGAATTACCGGTCGGTTGTGGCGCTCGGTAAAGCCACGCTAGTCGATGAGGCGGAAGAAAAAATCGCGGCTTTACGCGCGTTCACCGAAAAGATTTTGCCCGGGCGTTGGGACGACGCTCGCCAGCCCAACGAAAAAGAATTGAAAGCTACCAGCATCCTGCGGCTGCCGCTGAGCGAAGTTTCCGCCAAGATACGCACCGGGGACGTGCAGGATGACGAGGAGGACTACGCTTTGCCGGTGTGGGCCGGGGTGCTGCCTATTCGGCTTGCTGCCAGTGAGCCGATTCGTGACGAGCGGTGTGATGCGGGGCTTGCGGTTCCGGCTTCGGTCACTAATTTCGGCAAGCGATTGGGTGCGCGGTAACTCAAGACAGCTCAAGATAATTCACGGTTGCACCGCGCGAACCAGGTCGGCGACAAGTCCGTAGCCTGTGGCGTCAATGCCGGGGTTGTGTTCCACGATCGACAGGCCAAAGACATCCATATCGAAACGAATCGCTGAGCTGGATCCTTCTAAATTCGCAAGCGGGTCGCCGGCTAAAAGTAATTCCGGCGCTACCGTGCATTCCACGCCCAAGCCCCGCCGCTCGGCTCGGCATACCAGTTTGTAGCGCATGCCGGCGTCACGCACGGAGCGAATCTTTTCCTCGCTCAACTCGCGGATGCCGGTGCGCCGCACTTGCTCGATTTTTACCGGCACACCCATAAGCACGGTCGCCAAGGCCACTACTTTGAACGCGGCATCCCAGCCATCAACGTCGGCGGAGGGATCGGTTTCCGCAATGCCCATGGCTTGGGCGCGCTTAACCGCTTCGTCGAAAGAGAGGCCTCGTTCAATTTCAGTCAGCACGACGTTGGTGGTGGAATTTAAAACTCCGTGGAAGCCGCGCAAATCCACCGCCGGCAAGCCCAGCGGAAACATGGAAAAAATGGGCACGCCATCCATGACCGTCGCTTCGTACAGAAATTTTCTCTTTTTCTCGACGGCGAATTTGGTCAACTCTTCAAATGCGTAGACGATCGGGCCTTTGTTGGCGGTGAGCGCGTGGGCGCCAAACTCCAGCGCGGTTTTCAGGTGTTCAATGGCGGGCTGGCCGGACTGCAGATTCAGCGAACTCGCTTCAATGAAAACATCCGCGTGCGATCGCTCCAACCATTCGCGAATGTCTTTAGCCGGTGTTTCGCGTTGCGCCGGCCAATGGCCATTTAATAGCGCGATGGGATTCAAACCGTGAGGATCGGCCAGCCAGCCGGAACGCCGCGTCGCAACTCCAGTCAAACGCCAGCGGAGGTCATAGCGTCTGCGGAGTTCCGATTCTTTTGCGATGAGCAACCGCAAAAAAGAACGGCCGACATTGCCAAAACCGATTAGAGCAAGATTGTATGAAGGAATGGGTCAGTCCTTCCGGGGCGTGCACGGTTATTTATGCAATGCGAAAAAACTGAAGCAGCCAGTTAATGCGCCGTCGCGTCAAGTTTTGCGGCCGCTGCCGAGATTAATTCGGCCTCGTCCTGCAGCACATGGGCTACAACAACAATACCGACATCGGCTTGTTTCCATTGTTTTTGTTCGATGGCCTCGCGCACGGCGGGCATGGTTTTGGCGGCATAGCCGGTATAAAAACCCGGAGCATAAATCTGATGTTTAAACCACGGCCGATTGGGCAAGCCTTCCGCGTTGGTAAGTTTTCGCTCACTCTCGATCAAAAGTTTGTTCACGTCCGCAAGAGACGCCGCAGCCATCGCGGTGCCGCCGTTGGCATTTATTTTCTCCAGGGCCCTGCGATATTCCGAGGCGCTGCGGGCGAGCGTTACCGTAGCGTTGTCCAGCGGAGCAAAGTTTAAATACGGCGGTACTGTTTCGATGGGCGGCACGATCAATGGTTTTTTCGGATCGTCAGTCGCCTGAAACACACCCTCTTCGATTTCACGGTTGCGTTCCAGAATATCCGCCTGCGTTTTCTGCGCCAGCGTCTTCAATTCCTTTACGTAGGTGTCCATGGTGTCCGCGAAATCGCCGAATTCGAAGGGCAAGAGGTCCGCATCGGCGAGGCGCAAAATTGCTGTGCCGCCAGTCTGCGCCAATGCGCGGCCGTATTGAAAATTGGTGTCGCTGAAATGCGTGTACCAGTAGAAATCGTCGTAGATCGAATGATAGATGCCGCCGCCATCTTCTCCGCCGAAGGCAATATTCATGGACGCGACGCCGTCGTGCTGCAGAAAAGCGGTGTAGTCCGACCCCGAGCCCAGCGCACCGATGCGCTCATCTGCGCGCTGACGCAGCTTCTCGCGGTCCTCCGGTGATTTGGCTTCGGCAATTTCGTGCAGGTGATTACGCTTCCAGGTTGAAAACTTGGTTTCCGGATCGGTGATGTCGCGCGCGATATCGTTGCTGAATTTTTCCAGCGTGTGCGAACCTTCAATTCCCAGAAAGCCTCTGCCGTTGGAATCCGAGTTGATGTAGGCTACGCCATGCGCTTGCAATTCGTCGTAATGAGTTTCCGCCCACTCGGTGGATCCCAACAAACCCGGTTCTTCGCCATCCCACGCGCAATAAATGATGGTGCGCTTGGGCTTCCATCCGGCCTTAAGTAACTCGCCCAGGGCTCGCGCTTCCTCGAGCACCGCGACCATGCCGGAAGTTGGATCTTCCGCGCCATTTACCCATGCGTCGTGATGATTACCGCGCAACACCCACTCGTCGGGGAAGGTCGCACCAGGTATTTTTGCGATCACATCGTAAACGGGCTTGGTGCCCCAATTGGATTTCACCTTCAGATGCACTTTTGCGTCGCCCGGCCCGACATGGTAGGTGATTCCGAGACCGCCACGCCACTGCGGCGGCGCGACACGCCCGGTCAAGGCTTCAAGCAACGGTTGCGCATCGGCATAAGAAATCGGCAGCACCGGAATTTTTGTAATCGTGGGGGCATCTTCGATCTTCAAACGTTTGGCATCTTTCGTCGCGCCCACGCCAGGCGTCAAGGGATCACCGGGATAAAAGGGCATGTCCGCAACGCTGCCGCGCTGCACGCCATCCTTGGGGCGCCACGCGCCTTTGGGGAAGGTCTCTCCTTGCACAAATCCATCTTCATGCGGGTCGGAATAAATCAGGCAACCGACCGCGCCATGTTCGGCAGCCACTTTGGGCTTGATACCCCGCCAGGAATGAAAGTAACGAGCGATCACGATCTTGCCCTTCACGGAAATGCCCATGCGATCGAGCTGTTTGTAATCCTCGGGGATTCCGTAGTTCACGTAGACGAGCGGCGCGGTAACGTCGCCGTCCTTCGAATAAGCGTGGTAAGTAGGAAGCTGTTCGGATTGCTGGCTGGAGGTCGGATCAACGGGCAGCGCGGGTTCTTGCAGTTTCGCTGAAAATTTTGGCCCGCCTTCGACCAGCTCCACGACACGTTCTTTGGGGGTGGGATAAAGCACGTCGAATTGCTCGATGTGCGTGTCGAGTCCGAAGTCTTTAAATTTCGCGGCAATCCATTCGGCGTTTTCCTTGTCGTAGGCGGTGCCGACATTGTGCGGCCTGGCGGAAAGATGCTGCATGTATGCGCGCAGATTTTCCGGGCTGGGGATTTCGCGAAGCTTTTCTTCCCATTGGCGCTCGACGCGGGATGATTCGGACGAATATCCGGCCAGCGATTGATCGTCGGCCGAAACGTTTGCAACCTTATAGGCGCCTGCGAGTGCCAGCGCCAAACCGCTCAATAAAACTGACCCTAACGCAACACTGCGATTCATATCGTCTCCCTAAATGGAGGAGACATTCTGCCTGAAGACGGCTCGGTTTGGAAATGCGGAAACACTTATCGCGAGAAATACAATACCGATAATTCAATTACCAGCTTGCAAAACGGCTGAGAAATAAGCGGCGTCTCCGCTTCCAGGGAAACTGCGTGCGCGTGAAGGTGACGGGCGGGGAGTTTGACGGGGATACATGTTGATTGAGGATCTCAGAACAGCAGGCGGATACAGCGAAGAGAGATTCCACTGCGTAAGCCGACTCCTTCGCAGGAGCGAAGGAGAAGAAGAAGCGTCGGCTTACTTCGGTCCCGCCGCAGGCGGGCAGGCGGAATGACAATGCTGTGGCGTGCGCGTTAAAACACCCAATGCCGTGCACAGTTTTCTGGATGGTTAGGTGTTATGCGATTGCAGGAGGGAAAATAAAAAACGAGCGATCTGTCGCATGGACAGAAAGAGGGTCGCGATTTGAAAGGTCAGAATAAATAGACACGCGTAAAAACTTCCCGGTGAACGCTGCAACCACGGCATTATAAAGCGGCCTACCCAAGCACAAAACAGTTTGACACGCGCAATCAACGCGAGGGCGATTCCGATGAAAGCCCCGCCCAGAATATCCGTGGGATAGTGATATCCCAGATAGATCCGGGGCATAGCTATGAATAAAAATACATAGGACAGCGCTACAATTCCCGCCGCCCGCCATACAAAGCAAATGGACATCGCTAAGGAAAAAAACACTGCAGCGTGATCGCTTGGGAATGAACTCCAGTTAATAAGCCCCCCATCGTCGGCTCCGTACGGGCGTTGAAAATGGAGTGCCGCGATGGTCATGGGACGGGCACGAAAAGGAAGCATAATCGCCAACCCGCGCGCTACGAGCACCGCCAGCAGACACGCGAAAATTGCGCATATCAAATGTTGCCGAGTGTCGTCCTTATCGGCGTCAGGGCGGAACCACGCCCACCAGATAAGCGCCACAATGACTCCGCCTTTAAGCACATCATCGCCGCTGATCATGTAAACAAACGAGTCGAAGGCCCACGAATGGCGCGCAAACGAATTCAGGAAGGTAATGATTGACGAATCGAATGGGTTCATGAATATTTCAGGTGCTTGAGAACGTTGGGGAAAACGCCCTGTTCACAAACAAATCAGCATAACATCTTAAAGATAATGGCTTCCCAATGATGGAGTGTGACTACGTTCTATCACGCACTAACAAATACATTTTGTCAATATAAGCCGATCTATCTGTTTTTTAAATTGACATTAAATTGACACGCTCAGTGAGATGCGCTGGCCTCACTTGCGCTGGCCTGATCCAGTAATTCGGTGGACTCGCGATCCAGTTTTAAGGTAGTCGCATCCAAAAGCTCCAAAAGTTGAGTCAAGTTGGTGGCGCTGGCGATGGGAGCGGTAATCGTGGGTCTGGTTAAGAGCCACGCCAACGAAATCTTTGCAGGTGTCGAGCTGTATTTCTTCGCCGTTTGGTCCAGCGCTTCTAATATCCGGAAGCCGCGCGCATTCAAATACTTTTTTACACCTCCGCCGCGGGCGCTCTTTGCCAGGTCGCTTTCCGAGCGATACTTACCGGTCAAAAAACCGCTGGCCAACGAGTAATAAGGGATAACACCAATTCCATTTTCGCGGCAAACCGGCTCGAGGGTCGCTTCGTAATCGGCGCGATCGTACAAATTGTAAAGTGGCTGCACTGATTCGTATCGCCGGAGCCCATGTTTCTTGCTGACCTCCAGGGCCTCCGACAACCTTGGCCCTGAGTAGTTGGAGGCGCCAATGGCGCGGGCTTTACCCTGTTTAACCAAGTGCCCGAAGGCTTCCAGGGTTTCATGCAGCGGCACTGTTGCGTTATCTGTGTGCGCCTGGTACAGATCGATATAGTCGGTCTGCAAACGGCTCAGCGACGCCTCTGCGGCGCGCAAAATATAATCCTTAGACAAGCCCCTCTTACCTGCGCCCAGGTCCATGCCAACTTTGGTGGCGATCAAAACCTTTTTCCGGTTGCCGCTTTTCTTCATCCAGTTACCGAGAATCGTTTCGGATTCCCCACCTTTATTTCCGGGCTTCCAGATCGAATACATGGCCGCGGTATCCACGAAATTAAAGCCTGCGGCCACGAAAGCGTCGAGCACCTGAAAGGACGCTGGTTCGTCGATCGTCCAACCAAAAACATTTCCGCCCAAGGCCAGCGGCGCAACTTCTAATCCCGAATTTCCCAACTTGCGTTTTTTCATGTTCGATTTTCCATTCTTAGGAGCCAGGCGGCGCATTTCACCCGGTTGTTGGATGTTGCGTTTGCATAATCGACACATACAGTCTTTGCCCTATTGATGGCTACTGTGCCCTAAAATAGTCTCAAATCGTCCCCAGGCTCTTCGCAACCGTAGATCGCTTCGCAATGTCCGGCCGAGAGAATTTGCCGTTACCGGTGTTTTATAAGTGGGAGTCGAAACACGTTTCTTGAAAAGTGTTAAGGAGGATAGAACATGAGAAAGTTTGTTGGCGCAGTGTTGCTTGCCGCGATGCTTTTGACCGGTTCACCCGCCCTTAAAGCTCAAATATCCGTCGGAATAGGAATCGGCGCTCCACCTCCTCCGCGTGTGGTGCGCGTCAGGCCAGTAGCTCCGGGCCCCGGCTATATCTGGGTGGACGGCTACTGGTATCCCGTAGATGGGCGCTACGTTTGGCATCGGGGTTATTGGACACTTCCACCTTACGGCGGGGCAGCGTGGGTTGGACCTCGCTGGGAGGACGGCCGATACTATAACGGTTATTGGAATGGAGACCGTGGCCGCTTCGAGCATAATCACCGCTGGGACCGCGAGCGTGAGCGAGACCGCGACCGCTGGCGCGACCATGACCGCGAACACGAACACGACCATCGCTAACGCGATCTAGCATCTCAAACGCCGGTGTGGCTTGGTCCTCCTCGGACATGTGCTGAGGACGAAATAAAAAGCCACGCCGGCATTTTAATTTGCTTACATAATTTAGCGGGCTGCGCTGCTTAGGCTTGAAATGCGGAATCGGCCGATGCGAAACTGTCGGCCTGATGAAAAGCTTAATTTGCCGGTTAGTTCTCATTGGAATCCTCATCGCTCTCGTAGCTCTCCGCTCGCGCGCGCAAACTCCAGCCGAATGGGACGATGATCTGGTTGAGCACATGAGCGGCTCGTGGAAAATGCGCGGGCAAGTCATGGGCCGCGACGCGCACCACGAACTGAAGGCCGAGTGGGTGCTCAACCACGTGTTCCTTCGCATCCACGAAAGCACCTCTGCTGATGCGCCTGCCTCCGAGAAGCGCTATGAGGCCATCTGGTTTCTGGGCTACGATCCGGCGAGCGAAAAATATGTGCTGCATCTTTTCGACGTTTTTGGAGCGCGCTTCTCGGAAACGCTGGGCTATGGCGCGCGCGACGGCAACTCCATTCATTTCACTTTTGAGTATCCTGATGGGCCTTTTCACACGACGTTCCGCTGGTCGCCGGAGAGTGGTGGCTGGCAATGGCTGATGGAACAAAAAGGAAAAGACGGGAAGTGGACGAATTTCGGCGATTTCAAGATCACCCGCTCGCCCTAATAGCGAGTCAAGGCAGTATGAAAAATTTATCTACTTTTGTGGACCTCCGGTAACTGATGCCGGTTGTGACGTCTGGCTTCGAGCGTCTCCGCGCATAAAGCCGCAGCGGAACAAAAATACAGCAGCGAAATAATTTGCAAGCCTTTGCGTATTGCACAGTATGGAGCCGAGCAATCGCATGCGGCGTGTGCTATGGGGCGCGGTTATTTTTCTGGCGCTCATCGGAACTGCCGTCGCAGTGAGACGGATGGTACATGTGATTCCCATCGTGCTTCACGGGTACCGTCCACCAGCGCCCGCGAGCAATCCTGTGGCCGCGCAATTCGGTGCGCTGGACGATTTATTTGCGCATTACCCGGTACTTACGCTGATTCATATTATTCCGGGCTTGCTGTTCATGCTGCTGGGGCCATTGCAGTTCAGTTCAACAATTCGTGCCCGTCATTTGCGCTGGCACCGCTGGAGCGGGCGGGTTTTTGTCGCCTGTGGATTTGTGATTGGAATTTCGGCGCTGATCATGAGTTTTGGGATGCCGGCGATTGGCGGCGTGAATCAAGCCGCCGCGACTACTTTGTTTGGATCATACTTTTTGTTGGCGCTTTCCAGGGCATTCTGGCGTATCCGCCGGCGAGAAGTTGCGCTGCACCGCGAGTGGATGATTCGCGCGTTCTCGATTGGGCTGGCGGTAGCTACTATCCGGCCGATTGTTGGAGTATTTTTCGCTACCAGTCGCTTCTCAGAGCTGACGCCGCGGGAATTCTTCGAGATCGCGTTTTGGATTGGCTTTGTGCTGCATCTCATTGCCGCCGAGGTGTGGATTCATGCGACACAATCACCGCGGCGGGAATTCGAAGCCGTGTACGAAATACATACAGCGAAGAGAGATTCCACTGCGTAAGCCGACTCCTTCGCAGGAGCGAAGGAGAAGAAGAAGCGTCCGCTTAGTTCGGTCCCGCCGGAGGCGGGCAGGCGGAATGACCGGCAGGAATCAGAAATTGCGGAATGCGATTCCGCAATGAGGCCGACACTTATTTTTTGTGCGTGGTGTTGAGTATTGCGTCGGGAATGATCAGACGGGCAACCGGCGTGCCGCCGACGATGTGTGAGTCGATGATTTCGTCCACATCTTCGGGCTTGACGCTTCCATACCAGACTGCTTCGGGGTAAACCACCACCGTTGGGCCGAGTTCACACTGGTCGAGGCAGCCGGATTTATTTGCGCGCACATTTTTTAATCCACGCTGCGCCAGCTTGGTTTTGAATAGACGCTGCAATTCGCCTTGCCCGGTTGGGTCACAGCAGCAGCCGCGCGGATGACCTGCTTCGCGCTGGTTCATGCAGATAAAAATGTGTTTGTCTAATTTAGGCACAGCTTAAGTCTAACTCATGGCGCGAAGCAAATCGCACGAAGTAAATCGCGGCGGACTGGCGTTAGCGAAATAATTTACGAAGAAAAATCGCGAATGTCAGGAAAGGCCGAGGTGGTCGAGTTGGTAGCGACCACGATTAATCACCTGGTCTTCATCAATCCAAACGTCGCACTTTCGAGTCAGCACATCGACGTGCGTTTTGGAAGCCCAATCCGCGTGGGTCTGGCTGCCATATGGATCGCCGAAGGCGAGATGCACGCCGGGAAATTTTTCGTCCTGCAAAAGCACGCCGATCATCCGCGACAATCCTAGATTTGTGCCGAACGCGAGTTCGCCGACGCGGTCGCTGTTCTTATCGGTGTGGCAATATTCCCAGAACTCATGCTGCAGATCTTTGCGCGCGCACTCCGCGTGAACGAGCCGGGCTTCCTTGATCTCGAGAACCAACGGCGTGGATTGCAGGTCGCCGTACTTGCCGTTGAAGTGGTCGCCGGCGGTGGCATCACACACAAAGGTGCCGTCGACCGTTGCGGGAGTGGTAAAAACTTCGCCGGCTGGAAGATTGGACCAATATCGCGGGCTGATCAATCCGCTGGTTTTCACCCAATCGAGACCGGGATCAAAATGCGCGGCGATGTTAGTGCCGGCTTCGGTTTTTACGGTGAGAGTTTCGGCGCGCATCATTCGTTCGCGAAGTTTGTCACTCAGGCGGTCCACCATACGGTAGTCGGCGCGCATGCCCTGCTGCATGATTTCGGCGGTTACGCCGACCATGTGCGCGTAGCGAATCTGGCGCCGCTCGACAATTTTCACGATGGCCATGCGGGCGCCAAGTTCGCCGGGTTGTGGGGTCATGCACATAATTCCCACGTCGGCGGTTTCCAGGGCCTGCAAAATTTCCGCGGGGGCTTCGCGCATGGGACGCGGGCCAAAATCTTCCAGCAAAAACGGGTTGTATTTTGCGCCGCGATCGTCGAGCGCCGCCGCAAGGCTGGCCGCTACCGGCTTGCTCACTTCATCAGCGATCAACGCAACGCATTCGCCGGCGCGCACAGCGAGGCAGGTATCTACGGCGTTTTTGGCGCCGGGCATGAGGTCGTTTTTTGCGCTGCCAAATAAATTGCGCATGCTGCTATTTTAGCGAATTTTTGAGAACGAGTTCAAAAGTTGATGGATTAATTGCTTGCGCTCAACTGCCGGGCAATCCACTTGTCCGTACGTCCGTCGAGGAGATCGAGTGGCAGAGTTCCTCCATCGAGCATTTCGTCGTGAAACTTGCGGATGTCGAACTTGGGGCCGAGTTTTTGCTGCGCGCGGTCGCGTAGTTCGTGTATTTTAAGTTGCCCCAACTTATAACTGAGCGCTTGCGCAGGCCAGGAAATGTAGCGATCGGTTTCTGATTGAATCGTGGGTTCATCGACAGCGCCGGATTTGCGAAAGAACTCCACAACTTGATCCCGCGTCCAGCCCTTCGAATGGATACCAGTGTCGACTACCAAACGGACGGCGCGAAATAGTTCGGAGGAAAGCCGCCCATAATCGGAAACGGGATCCTGATAGAAGCCCACTTCTTTTCCGAGTTGCTCGGCGTAGAGCGCCCAACCTTCGACGTAGGCATTGAAGCCGAGACTGTGCTGGCGAAACTTAGGCAGGCCGGTGAGCTGTTGCTGCACGGACAATTGCATGTGATGTCCGGGAATGCCCTCGTGGTAGGCGATGGCTTCGTCGTCGACCAGCGAACGCTCGGCGAATTTGGAAGTGGCCACCACTACGCGGCCGGGGCGTTTTCCATCCGGAGTTCCGGTGACGTAGTGAGTTGCGGCGGCGGACTGAAAGGCTGGTATGGCTTCGACGGTTACCGGCGACTTGGGCAGCAAAGTGAAGAGCTCTGGCAGCTTGGGCTCCATCTGGGCAATGTAATGGCGGAAATCGTCGAGTATCTGCTCCGCGGAAGTCGGAATATATTTTTTATTGGTTTTCAATGAAGCGCGAAACGCAGCGAGATCGGCGAAGCCTTCCTTTTTCGCGATGGCCGTCATTTCTTTTTCGATGCGATCTATCTCGCGAAGTCCCAGCTCGTGTATCTCGTCGGGGGTCATGCGCGTGGTGGTGCGCCCATAAATATTGTTCTGGTAGCGCTTCTGGCCATCCGGGAGCGAGGTGATCGCCAGCGTGGTGCGGCCTTCCGGAGCGTATTTGGCGCGAATAAATTCGCCAAAGCTGCGGTACGCGGGAAGGACCTCATTGTTGACCGCATCATTGATCTGTTGAGTCAGCCGTTTCTGTTCATCCGCGGAAATAGTTGAGGGGAATTTTTTTATGGGCAGGAGAAAGGGGTCGGCGTCGACGATGCCCTGGCACTGGCCCGGAATTTTCTCAGCGAGGAAACGCACGGGCATGAGCTTGTCCTTCAAGCCGGCTTGGAGGACTTCGATAGTCTGGGTGAGGGCGCGCGGGATCTGGTGCAGACGAGAAATGTAGTCTTCGTAATGCTTCACGGAATCGAGCGGAACGGAAAGCGGCAAATCTGCTAGCTTGGTATGGATGCCGTTCTGCTGGTTGATGGGCATCTCGTACTCTTTGAACCCGAAATCGGTGATGCGTTGCTGCAAGACGCGCGCCATCAGGTCATGCGAGAGCTGGTCCTGATCGGCGAAGCCGGCAGTGGAAATGGCCTCGATACGCGCTAGAAAATTTTGATCGGTTTCATGACGTTGGATGACGCCGTCGAGCGAGTAGTCATCGAGCTTGTCGTTATAGCGATAATCGCCGAAGGCCGTGGCGCGCTCGGGAAAAGTTCGCAGTTCATATTCGTACTGTTCGTCGAAAATGGCGTTTTGCGCGGCAACACGGTCGCCCGCGGGTTTTGCATCTTGGCCGGAAACCGATACCGCAACGGCGAGCAGGAAAATCAAACTTAGGTAATTTCGCATAGTCCGGCATCGTATCAGAGCCATCGCTGCGAAACAAAACTCCGCGCACTTGATGGGAAGTTAAACGGATTCATTGGCACTGCAAACTCGCGACGCCTGTTTATTCTGCGTCGGTAAGTTCGCGCGCCCATATATTTCGGAAGCGCACCGGGTGATTGTGGTCCTGCAATTCCAGCGGTAATTTTGCGGCGTGCGCTTTGTAGGGCTCTCCGGTTGCCGTTGGCCCGTGGATTTCAACATTGTCCTGCACCAGCATACCGTTTTGCAGCACGGTCACATGCGCCGGCCGCAATAGCTTTCCGGCGTCGTCAAATCGTGGCGCATGAAATACGATGTCGTACGTTTGCCACTGGCCTGGGGGACGCGAGACGTTGACGAGCGGCGGATACTGGCCATACACGGCGCCCGCTTGCCCGTCGGGATAGGTTTTGCTCTGGTAAGAATCGAGCACCTGAATTTCGTACAGCCCCATGATGATTACGCCGCTGTTGCCGCGATCCTGATCTTCGCCCACAGGCGGCGCGGGCTCACGGAATTCCACGTGCAATTGCATATCTCCAAATGGCTGCTTGGTTATGATGTCTTTGGTTTTGGGAACGACTTCGAAATATCGATCCGTAACTTTCCATTTCGCGGGGCTGCCGTCCTTTTGCGTCCACTTGGAAAGATCTTTGCCGTCGAAGAGCACAATGGCGTCCGAGGGAGCGCGTCCTGCGGAAGTTTCCGTGCCGGGCGCGCCGGGGTCCACGGCCGGGGGTGCCGGACGGTTACGGTCGTGAGCTTTCCATTTCTGTTCGGTTTGTGCGGCCAAAGAATGTCCCCATCCGATCAGCAAAACTAGAAGCACCGGCGTCTTCATCAGAACGTGAAAACATTTCTTCATGAATGTTTCTCCAGTGTGATGTGCGTCGACAGGTCAACAGCCTTTTTTGATTGATGCCAGTCGCGTTGACGACTTCAGGGGCTTGAAGCCCCAAACTAATTCAAGTAAGTCTGTTCGTCGTGGCCTGCCTGCGGCAGGCAGGGTAAAGCCGCGACCTACAAACCTTACTCTAAACACTTTTGCCTGACGGCGAATTCCATCCTTCGCGATATTCGCGGCGCAAAAAATCGTTGGCCTGCGGCACGTTGGTGACCCTCATATTTACGCCATCATAGTTAATTTTTCTGCCTGCCCGCAGCGCCACCACTCCCAGGAGCATCACTTCCGTAAGCCGCGCCGCATATTCGAATGGACATGAGGCCTCCGTATTTCCTTTCGCGGCATCTACCCAGTTCATTTCGTGGTCTTCGCCTGGGATGCGCGGCAACTTCTGCGGTGGCTTGCCGTAGGATTCGTGCAGCGACTTGGGTAGCAGCCGCGGCTTCGCTCCGTAGGTGTCATGCAACAATTTTCCTTTGCTGCCGACAATCAACGCGCCGCCGCCCTTATTTAATTCTTCGTTGTCGCCAAGTTCTTCGGGCTTACGCGGTAGGAGACCTCCGTCATACCAGGTCATCGTTACCGGGGGCATCTTGCCGCGGGCGGGAAATTCGTAGAAGGTTTGGGTGGCCAGTGGATACGACGCGCCGTTGAAGGGCGTCGACACGGTTTCGACGCTTGTGGGAAACCCCAAGTCGAGGGCCCACATTGTGTGATCGATCAAATGCGCGCCCATGTCGCCGATTGCGCCGGCGCCCCAGTCCACCCAGCCGCGCCAGTTGAAGGGATGATAGATGGGGTGATAGTCCACGCGCGGGCCCACGCCGAGAAATAAATCCCACGCGAGCGTGTCGGGAACGGGATAGGAACCGGCAAATGAATTGGCGATGCGCGCGTTAATGTCAGAACCATTCCACTTCAACGTGTCGGCCGGCTGTTTCAGCGGCTCGGGGCGCGGCACACCTTGCGGCCAAAATCCCAGCGGGCGGTTGGTCCATATGTGCGCTTCGCGAACTTCGCCAACGGCGCCTGCACGAATGTATTCCACCGCAGTGCGCGCATCGTTCAGCGAATGTCCCTGGTTGCCCATCTGGGTCGCGATTTTCAATTCCTTTGCACGTCGCGAAAGCCTGCGAGATTCTTCTACCGACCAGGTCAGCGGCTTCTGAACATAGACGTGTTTGTTCAGGTCCATGGCCGCGAGCGCGATCGGCGCGTGCATGTGGTCAGCGGTCGCGACTACGATGGCGTCAATGTCTTTCTGACGCTCCAGCATCTCGCGGTAATCCTGATAGTGTTTCGCTTTCGGCCAATGCTCGGTCTTCAGGCGAATCATACCCTCGAGCCGCTTTTGGGCCCTCACGCGATCGAATTCCGAAGGCGGCGTGCCCGGGACCGGTTGCGGCTGCGGATCCGGCTGCTCAAGTCGCGTCTTTAAAACTTGAATGTCCGTGTCGAGATGCTCAAATGTTTTGCCGGCGTAATCCCAATCCACATCGCATAGCGCGACGATGTTCTGGCTGGCCAGTGCGACCAGGTTGGCGCGGCCAATGCCGCCGACGCCGACACCAGCAATGTTCAGCGTGTCACTCGGAGGCGTGAAGCCGTGCCCCAGCACGTGTCGCGGCACAATTGTAAATACGCTCCCGTTGGTGGTGACTCCGGACACGGCGGCTGCCGTGGTGGTGGTCAGGAATTTACGGCGCGATAGTTCATTTTTTGTGCTCATAGGGCCTCTCGCGCCAACTACTCTAGCGTGACGGCGGCTCGAAAAAACGCAAATTTTCTTCCCGCGCCTTTCGCGCAGCCACGACCTTGCGACTTCAGGGCTGCCCCAACTAATTCACGCAAGGAGAAAGGCGAAGAGAGATTCCTCGGCTGCGCCGGCCAACTTCTTCGTCGGAACGAAGAAGGAAGAAAAAATTGGCCTGCTCCGCTCGGAATGACAACGCCCTTGGGGCGTTGAGGGAGTAAAGCGCAGGCACGGCGCGGGGCGCGCAGGTGAAGGCTGCGCGGAGGCGAGAGACGCGAGAGCACGTTAAATCTCGCGGGCCACCTAGGTGGGCAGGCAGGTTGAAGCCACGACCTGCAAACCTACAAGCTGAACCCATCCCATTGGACATGGGCATTGGGCCGATTTGCTGGAAACATTTTGGCGTGACTTACGTCTTTACCTATAGCTGTCTATAGGAGTCGAAGTTGAGGCCTAAAACTGGCGTGCTGCAGGGCACTTTAGCGCTGCTGGTACTCAAAACGCTCGTGCGGGGGCCGATGCATGGCTATGGCATCACGCTGCACATTCAAATGCTTTCGGAAGAGGTTCTGCGCGTGGAAGAAGGCTCGCTTTACCCGGCGCTGCACCGCATGGCGCAGGACGGCTGGATCAAAGCGGAGTGGGGCGCTTCCGAGAATAACCGGCGCGCGCGTTTTTACAGCCTCACGGCAGTGGGTCGGAAGCAACTTGCTGAAGAAGAAAAGAGCTGGGCGCGGCTCACACAGGCCGTCGCTAATGTTTTGCAGCACGCCTGAATGATGTGCTGCGCCTGAATCATGTGCTGCGTCTGAAAGGCAGGTGTGCCATGTCCTGGTTATCACGGCTGCGTCACACGTTTCGAACTGGCAAATTGGATGACGAGCTCGATGAGGAATTGCGCTCTCACCTCGAGATGCGCGTCGCCGATAACATCAACACGGGAATGACGCCCGCGGAAGCTCGCCACGACGCGCAAAAGCGATTCGGCAATACATCGCTGGTGAAAGAGGACGCGCGCGAACCCGACATTATCGGGTGGCTGGAAACGGTCGCCGGCGACCTTCGGTACGCGACTCGCGTGTTACGCAAGAATCCTGGCTTCGCACTCACGGCGGTTTTGACTCTGGCCCTGGGCATCGGGGCCAACACGGCGTTTTTTTCCGTCGTGAATGGAGTGCTGCTCAATCCGCTTCCTTATCCGCGGCCGGAAGAACTCGTCACGCTCCACGAGAGCAAACCAAATTTTACAAGCGGCTCCATTTCCTACGCCAATTTTTTCGATTGGCGGAACGACAATCGTTCATTTTCTTCCATGGCTATATCGCGCGGCTACGGCTTCACCCTGACTGGGCTGGGTGACGCCGAGCAGTTGGATGCTAAATTCATTTCTTCCGATTATTTCGTGGTGCTCGGCGCGAAGCCCGTGATTGGCAGAACGTTCGCTCCTGGCGAAGACAAAATCGGTGCGGCTCCCGTCGCGTTGATTGGCGCGGGCTTCTGGAAACGCAAATTCGGATCTTCTCCTGAGGTGCTTGGGAAAAGCGTCAGGCTGGACGGCAAAAGCTATACCATTGTCGGCGTTATTCCTGAAGCTGTCGATTTATATCGCAGCGCCCATCCGACGGACGTGTACGCTCCGATTGGTCAGTGGAGCAATCCCCTACTTCCGAACCGCGAAGCTGGTCTGGGTATTCATGGCGTAGCGCGCCTCAACGCCGGCGTAACGATTGAGCAGGCCCGCGCGGATATGGAACGTGTCAGCGCCAATCTCGCGGCCGTTTATCCCGACGCCGACAAAGGTATAGGCGCCCATCTAGTGCCCTTCAAGGAAAGCCTGCTCGGTAACGTTCGGCCAATTTTGCTCATGTTGCTTGGGGCGGTTGGATTTGTGCTGCTCATCGCGTGCTTCAACGTTGCTAGCCTGATGCTGGCGCGCTCCACGAATCGCACACGCGAGTTTGCGGTTCGCGTGGCGCTTGGCGCCGGCCGTTCGCGTTTGATCCGCCAAATCCTCACTGAGAGCATTTTGCTCTCGGTAATCGGAGGCACTCTAGGGCTGTTACTTGCGCAATGGATCACGCGCGCTGCGCTTCGGCTGGTGCCTACGGAGATGCCTCGTGCTGCGGACATTCATCTGGATTCCCACGTGCTCATTTTTACCGCGGCGATTTCTTTGTTGGCGGGAGTTTTATTCGGCCTGGCTCCGGCTCTAGAATCTTCAGATCTTTTTTTGTCTGAGACTCTCAAGGAGAGCGGGCGCGGCTCCAGCGGGACGCGGCATCGTGCTCAGAGCGTTTTTGTAATTCTGGAAATGGCGATGGCGCTGGTGCTGCTGATTGGCGCGGGACTGATGGGCCGCACGTTGTCGCGACTTTGGGATATCCATCCGGGATTCGATGCTCACAACGTTTTAACCTTCAACATTTCGATGCCACCATCCATGAATGACGCCAGCGCCTCCACGATTCGCGCGGCGTTTCGCAATGTTCATGACAAATTCGCTTCTTTGCCCAGTGTGCAGGCGCTATCTGTCAGTTGGGGGTCGATTCCTCTTACTCCATATGATGACGAGCAGCTCTTCTGGCTGGACAATCAACCCAAGCCCGCCAATGAAAACGAGATGAACTGGGCGCTCAGTTATGTTGTGGGGCCCGAGTATTTGAAGACCATGCGCATCCCGGTGGTGCGCGGCCGCTTTTTCACGGATGCGGATAGCGAGAATTCCCGGCACGTGGCGGTGATCGATGAAGTCTTTGCCCACAAATTTTTTGGCAATGAAGATCCGCTGGGGCGGCACATCACTTTGCAACAAGGGGAAATAAAGGCTGAAATCGTGGGCGTTGTGCCGCACGTAAAACAGTGGGGACTGGATTCCGATGAGGCTCAGCAATTGCGCGCGGAACTTTATGTGCCGTTCATGCAATTGCCCGACGCCGCGATGAAATTGGCGCCGGCCGGCACCACTATCATGGTTCGCTCAGACGGCTCGGATCCGGCGCTCTTCGATTCCCTTCGCCGCGTCAATAAACTGATGAGCGACGAACAGGTAATCTACGGGGCGCAAACAATGGAGGAAATTATTTCCGCTTCGCTATCCGCGCGGCGATTCTCCATGATTTTGCTGGGCGTTTTTGCCGCGCTGGCGCTGATTCTTGCGAGCGTCGGGATCTATGGCGTCATCTCCTATCTTGTTGGGCAGCGCACGCACGAAATCGGAGTTCGCATCGCTCTCGGCGCACGACGTTGGGACGTTTTAAATCTTATTTTGTCGCAAGGAGCGAAACTTACGCTGCTCGGCATTGTGATCGGGGTAGCAGCTTCGTTCGGCCTCACTAAACTGATGGCTGGCATGCTTTACGGTGTAAGCGCTTCGGATCCGCTTACGTTTATCAGCGTGGCTATCCTGCTTTCGTTCGTCGCGCTCGCGGCGTGCTATATCCCCACGCGCCGCGCCATGCGGGTTGATCCTATGGTGGCTTTGCGGTGTGAGTAAAAAGCACATCTCTACTAGACTATTTGTTGATGACGCGCGCTCAGGGAAAGTAAGTTTTCGACAATGGTGCGATCGCGGAGTTGCTGGCCATTGAGGGCGATGCTGAAAAACCCCATAGGCGCTGAAGATCTAAATGACTTCGTGGGTTGGTGCGCCGCGCTGAGGCTCATTGGCTTTTCGCGCAAGAATGCGCGAAACTTTTTACTCCGGTCGGTCGGCAACTCGGAAAGGATTTGGAGAAGCGATGTATTCAGGGAAGGATTTGTTCCGGGAATTTAAACTTTCAGGCACATGCCTGCTGCTTACGTTGATACTTTGCGCGTGCCAGCCTTTGTTGCGCGCGCAAGATCACGCTGCGCACGAGGGGCACGAAGGAATGAGCAACGACATGCCTGGAATGGATATGACCCCGACGACTCCAGATCCCATGGCGGCCATGCGGACGCCTGAAAAATTAGCTGCCGACAAACGCGAGAGCGAATTCAATCATCACCTGGCTGGGTTTCTTGTGGTGCTTGCCGGAATTTTCATTCTTGCGGAGCCTCGGCTGAGTGCGCGATGGCCAAATATTCGCTATGCCTGGCCGGTATGTTTTCTTCTCGCGGGGATCTTTGTGCTGGTTTTCAGCGATACGGAGCTGTGGCCCTTCGGGCCGCAGTCGTGGTTTTACGGGCTCTCGCACCATATGGAAGTCCGCCAACACAAAGCATTTGCGCTCATCCTGCTGGCCGTGGGCGTGATTGAATTTCTTCGCGCTCGGGGCAGTTTGAAAGCGGCGTGGGCCGGTTGGGTTTTTCCGTTTGTGGCGATTGCCGGCTCCATCATTTTGCTTTTTCACGAACATCGCGGCGGGATGCACGGCGCGGGGCACATGGAGCGCATGGCGCGTATTCAGACCGAGCATCATACGTACACGGCGGTGGGATTTGGGATTGGTCTCACTAAAGGCTTATCCGAAATCAAAACCAACTGGCAGCCTGTTTTCAATAAGCTGTGGCCGTCGATCATGATCGTTTTGGGCGTGATGTTGATGTTTTACGTGGAGTAGCGGGAAGTTGATGACTTTCTGTTTTCGAAATTAACGTTCCCGCACGTTCTGCCACGCGCGGTTAATTTAATTAAATCTCTGAGTCTCAGGCGAAGCCGGCACGGCTTAAGGGCAATTCGCGGACGCGCTTGCCGGTGGCCGCAAAAATCGCGTTGCAGAGCGCAGGCGCGAATGGCGGCAAACCCGGCTCACCGATTCCCGCGGGCTTCTCCTCACTGGGCACGATGTGGATGTACGTCTCGCGTGGAGCTTCTTTCATGCGCGCCACCTGGTAATCATTGAAGTTGGATTGCTCGATTGCTCCATCCTTCGCGGTGATCTCGCCGTAAAACGCCAGAGAGGTGCCCATGACTGCGGCGCCTTCAAATTGTTGCCGCACCATTTCTGGATTTACCACTGTTCCGGCATCCAAGGCGGTATCGACGCGTTTGATTTGTACTTGCCCGGCGTCATTCACCTGTACCTGCACTGCGGTCGCCACGTAGGTCAAGAAACTCCGGTGCATGGCGACGCCCATGCCAAATCCATTGCCGGATTTTTGTTTTCCCCAGCCGGCTTTTTCCGTCGCAAGCGATAGGACGCGTCGAAATCTGGCGGTATCGATGGGGTACTGCTCATACGAATCGTCGTAATTCGGATAATCTTTCGGCAATTCTTCCTTGGGAATAATGCGGTCGGGGCCCAGAAGCTGCAGCAGATACTGAAGCGAATCGCGTCCCGTGGCGTGGGCCAGCTCGTCGGCAAAAGAATGTACTGCGAAGGCATGATAAATATTCGCGACCGATCGCAGCCAACCGATGCGCACGTGGGCGGTCGCCGGACCATTTTCCACGCGGTGATTTGGCAATGCGAAGGGCACATCCGTGAAACCCAGGCCCAACTCATCGGCCGCGGAATAATTTGTCTTGGGATCAAAGGTCGATCCGATCGGTGGAAATACGGTGCGCTGCAGCCAAGCCTCGGGCCTTCCGTCGGCGTCCAGCGCGGCTTTCATGTACAACGCCGATACCGAGTGATAGGTATCGAATTTAATGTCGTCTTCGCGGCTCCAGACCACTTTCACGGGCTTACCGGTTTTTTTTGCGAGTACGGCGGCTTCGATCGCAAAATCGGGAAACGATTTGCGCCCGAACGCGCCGCCCAGCAGCGTAACGTTTACGGTGACGTCCTCTTTTTTCAATCCGAGTGTGCTGGCGATGGCATCTTTCGCGCCCTGGGGATTCTGCGTGGGGGCCCACACTTCGACTTTGCCGCCGCGAAAAACTGCCAGAGCCGCGGGCGGCTCCATGGAGGCATGCGCGAGCAGCGGCGCGTAATATTCCGCTTCCACGATTTTGCCGCCCTTGGCAAAAACGGTGTCCACGTTTCCGTTTTCGCGTACTACTTTTCCGGGCTTGCGAGCGGTCTCCTGCAATTCTTTTTTGTACGCGTCAGAGTTATAAATACTGTGCGGACTTTTCTCCCACTCGATCTTGAGTTTTTTCTTGCCTTGCATGGCGGCCCAGGTGTTGTCTGCGAGAACGGCCACGCCACCCAAGGTCTGGTAACCCACCGGCGGCTTGAATCCATCAATCGACGCGGTTTGCTTTACGCCGGCAACAGCGAGCGCGGCTTTATCATCCACGGTTTTTGCGGTGCTGCCGAACACCGGCGGGTGCGCAACGCTGGCGTACAACATTCCGTCCATGCGGGTGTCCTGGCCGTAGACGGCCTTTCCGTCACACATGTCTTTCAGGTCGTAGTTCGGAGTGCCTTTGCCGATGTAGCGCCATTCCGTACGCGGTTTTAGTTTCACATCTTCTTTTTTTGGAACTTCGAGCTTGGCCGCGGAGGCCGCCAGTTCGCCATATCCAAGTTTTTTTCCGGAAGGGGTGTGGATTACTTCGTGCAATTCGGTGTGGCACTCTGTCACCGGCTTGTTCCACTGCGCGGCGGCCGCACGAACCAGCATCAGGCGGGCTGTTCCGCCGGCTTCCCGTAAAGTATCGAAAAAACTGCGCACCGAATGCGAGCCGTCGGTGTCCTGATCGCCATATTTTTCATCGCCAGTGGCCTGCACAATTTTTACGCGCGCCCAGTCGGCATCAAGTTCATCGGCCACAATGCGCGGAAGAGCGGTCTTGCTTCCGCTGCCCATCTCGGAACGGTGCGCGATGATATAAACAGTGCCGTCCGTATCGATCGCTAGATAAACATTCGGATGCAGCGGAGCATTTGCCATGGGGGAACTGGCGCCGGCTGTTGCTGGATCGGTTTCTGCCGCGAACGCAGTTTGCGGCGCCCAGCGAACGCTTAATACCAGCGCGCCCGCGCTCAGCAGGCCTTTCAGAAATTCCCGCCGCCCTGGATCAACAATTTTTATGGACTCGCCGCTGTTCACGGACGCATGCTCGCGGAGCATTCTTCAAGCCTCCCAATTTTCACTGCTATTGCTACGCTACATCCTACTGCCATTCGGAATTCTTGCAAATCCGGATGCACCCACCCCATTTCCGATGCACAGTTTGAGGAGGGTCCGATCCCGTGTGGGCAAGTTTTAAAAATCGTAATCCCGCGCAAGTGGGCGAGTCATGGTGATAGAATTTGCCCGAAAACGGAGGAGTGCATACATGAGGCCAACTCGACGCGAATTCGTAAGCACAATGGCACTGGCGACGCTGGGAGCGCGATTTGCTCGTGCGGCCGCGGCGCGATTGCCGCTAGCGTTTTCAACGCTGGGGTGTCCGGCGTGGAGCTGGCCGCAAATTCTGGACTTCGCGGAGAAGTATGGATTCGCCGCGGTCGAGTTGCGCGGCCTGCTCGGCGACATGAATCTACCAGCTCGCCCGGAATTCGCCGCGGACAAGAGTCCCGCTGCCAAGCGCGAGGTAGCGGCGCACGGATTGAAGATCGCTTGTGTGAGCAGTTCGGCGGAGATGCACGTAGCGGACCCGCAAAAGCGCGCTCAACAACTTTCCGATGCGCGCAGTTTCATTGATCTGGCGTCGGCGTTGGGCGCTCCTTACGTGCGTGTCTTCGGGAACAAAATGGAGGGACCGCGAGAGGAAGTGATTGCGCGTGTCTCAAGCGGCCTGCATGAGCTTGGCGAATATGCGGGGCCGCGAAACGTGACGGTGATCATTGAATCGCACGGCGATTTCACCGATTCACCCACGTTGAAAGAAATACTGACGCACGCCGATTCCGAGCATGTGGCTTTGCTGTGGGATGCTCACCATACATTTGATACTTCGCACGAGGATCCGGAATTCACCGTGGCGCAATTGGGGAAGTGGATTCGCCATACGCACTTGAAAGATTCGGTGCCGGAAGGGAAAGACCGGCATTATGTGCTCACCGGAAAAGGAGACGTCCCGGTGAAACGGCAGGTTGAGGCGCTGGTCAAAATCAATTACACGGGGTTTTATTGCTTCGAATGGGAAAAAGTGTGGCACCCGGATTTGATCGAACCCGAAATTGCCATTCCCGATTACGTTAAAGTTGTTGGCGAATACCTGCGCCAGGCGCGAGCCAAGGCCTGAGCCCGGCTCAATTGCGACGCTCTTTAAGGAGCAGCAATAAAGAAACGTGTTACTTCTGGGAAATCAACACTTGCTGCGGCATATCCGGAATCTGGTGCATGGTTGTTTTGGCAAATCCGGCGTTGTGAAACATTTTTTCGTATTCCGCGAAAGTATAGGCATCGCCCGAGTCTGTGGTGCCCAACATCAGCAGGCTAAACATGGCCGGTGTCGGAGGGCTGACGCGATCTTTATTGGGAATGAACTCCAACGTGACAGCTTGGCCGTCGGGTTTTAGCGCAGTATGTACGCGGCGCATCAGGTTTTCGCAGGTGCGCTGGTCGAAGTGATGAAAAATGTTGGTGAGCAGCACATAATCGTAGTCCTCGCCAAAGTGTGCGTCAAACGCGCTTCCTGGCCGCACATTGAATCGATCGCTGACACCGGCGCGGTTCGCATTCTCCTTTGCGACTTCCAGGACGTTCGGCCAGTCGACCGCCGTAATCTGCGCGTTGGGATTCTGCCGGGCCATGGTGATGCCGTACATACCGTGGCCAGCTGCGATATCGAGGATTTTGCAGGCCTTTCCCTGCGGCATCCCGGTTAGCTGCGTGATAAATGCGGCCGCAGGCATGGTAATAGGCGCCATAGAGCGCGCAAAGGTGACCCACATATCATCATTTGGTTCGAGGTTGTGGCCCTGTTCCGCGGCAGTACCGCCTTTCTTGACCGCTTCCGTCAAAGACGAAAATTTCTTCATGAGGACGTCGTTAGCCAGGAAGCCAGATATTGCTCCCATGTATGCAGGAGAACGTTTATTGAGAAAAATGCTGGATTCCTGAGTAAGCGCGTAGTGGCCGTCGTGCTTGGTGAGAAATCCCAAAACCGTAACGTAATTACAAAGACTCTGAATACCGCGTTCAGCGGCTCCAGTCTTTTTCGCAATGGACGGAACGTCGTTAGCGCCATCGGCGATTGCGGAAAAAATGTCCAGCTCAATCGCTGCGCGCAACGCGTAGGTCTGCTGGTAGGCGTTCAAGGTATTAAAAATATGCTCCGGGGTAGGGCGGTTCGTCGAGGACGGAGTAGCCATTATTATAATTGCTCCTTTTGGTGGATCGGGGGACGCTAAGTGCCGCGAAGTGTAGCAGGAATTTAAAAGCAATTCACTTCGGGCGGCGCCGTCGGAGTGGGTCAGTTTCCGATAACCGCTGCGTTGATCACGCGCTCGTGCAACTATTTACTGAGGCGCGCCAAGCTGCCAGTTGATTGGCAACTCGGGAGTCGCACCTGAAGTACAATCTTGTAGGTCCATCCATCGCATTTTTTGCCGCAGATATAAACATTGCTCGGAGTCCGGTGCGTGGGAGAAATCACTGTTACAGGTGGGGCGAGAATAGGCATTGTCAATGCCAGTTGGCCACTTGCAAAATTATCCGCGTCCCCATTGCGACTCAGGCTGATTTGCCTAATGGATACTCATGATTTTGAATCCGGTACGTGGTTTCGGTAGAACGATATGGGTCAATTCCTTTTTTTCGGAACGACGTCAGAATACTGCACGGTCGAGCGGATTATCCTTCAAAGATAATATTTTGGTGTTTCAACAATCCCGAGGAGCTGATCAACAGGATTCGTGAAGCCGGATTCTTGCCAACTGCGCCAGCAAGCTCGGGGATTCGATGGCGAGGCGTCCCGTTTCGCTGGGCCGCAATTCTCTTTTTCATCATCATTTGGAACGGGTCGTTCCTGCTCAACGGATCAATTCCACACGGCTCGAGAAATCAACCTGGTGTATTCATACTAGCTCCGCTCCGCTTCTCTTCGCATTCTTGGCTAGTTGGGGTATCAAACGGTCGTCGACTCTTCAGACCATGGTCCTCAATGACGGGCGTTCTGTGAACGAAGTCAAAGGTTTCTTATCCTTACTTCAAATTGTTTCTGCGTTTCTTCTGGTCGTGTTTGCCACTCTGCTCCTCACTGGCGCAATTGGCTAGGGATGTCCCTAGACTGCCGGTACAGCGTAAGTGCCGGTAGTCGCATAATCGGAAACTGACCTCACCACTAACAGGCCTAGAGATTTGGCGTGCAAGGCTCATTGCTTCGGTTTCACGCGGCTGGCATAATTCTGCTCCCTTCGTCTTGCATAGTTGTGCGTAGAGGACACCGCTGATGAAACGCGAGTATCACCGCTGGCATTCGCCGCGGCTGGGCATCGACCTGGGCGTGGTCGTCTATGGCCACTGGGGGCCGCCGTTGATGGGATTTCCCACCAGCGCGGGGGATGAGTGGGAACTGGAAAACCAGGGGATGATCGGGGCGCTGGGCGATTTTATTGACGCGGGAAGAATCAAGTTTTTCTCGGTGAACTCCGTGAATCATCAGGGGCTTTACAACCGGGGCGCGCACCCGTTTCATCGCAGCTACATGCAAGCGATGTTCGACGGGTATTTGCGCGAGGAAGTGGTTCCGTTTATTTGGGACAATTGCAAATCGTCTGTGGCGATTTCGACGATGGGAGCGTCTTTCGGCGCGTATCACGCTGCGAATACTTTGTTCAAGCATCCCGACGTGTTCAAACGGTGTTTTGCGATGTCGGGCGTATACGACGTTCGGAATTTCATGGACGGGATGTACGACGACAATTTTTATTTCAATAATCCCGTCGATTATCTGGCCAATTTAAGCGATCCGTGGCTGCTGGGCCAACTCGCTTCCTGCGACATTCACATCATTACCGGCACGGGACCGTGGGAAAAGAGCGGTCCGAGCTATCGGCTGTCGGAAATTCTGTCCCGCAAAGGCATACGCCACTCGTTGGACGATTGGGGGCCCGCAGGTGGCCACGATTGGCGGTACTGGAAGAACGAGATGCGCGAATATGTTTCGCGGCTCTTCTAAGGACTGCTCTGAACGGCTATTTTGGGGCGCTCTTTATTTAAGAAGTGAAGTGCCGGGGAATCTGGCGGTGCCGCCAAGTTCTTCTTCGATACGCAAAAGCTGATTGTACTTTGCGATGCGATCGGTGCGGCTGGCCGATCCGGTTTTGATTTGGCCAGCGGCGGTAGCGACCGCCAAGTCGGCGATGAAGGTGTCTTCCGTCTCGCCGGAGCGATGAGAAATGATGGAGTTGTAGCCCGCTTTGCGGGCCAGTTCGATGGCGTCGATGGTTTCCGTAACGGTTCCAATTTGATTCAGCTTGATCAGAATGGCGTTGGCCACGCCTTCGGTGATGCCGCGGCCGAGACGTTCGGTGTTGGTGACAAAAAGATCGTCGCCCACCAGTTGGATGGATTTTTTTGAGGCGTTCTTGCGGCCGACTTTTTCTGTGAGTTCTTTCCAGCCGGCCCAGTCGTCTTCGGCCATGCCGTCTTCGATGGAAACGATGGGATATTTTTCCGTCCAACTGGTCCAGTAGGCGGCCATCTCGCTGCTGGTGTGCGCGGATTTGTCGGACTTTTTGAAAATGTATTTACCGCTGGCTTTGTCGTAAAACTCGCTGGATGCGGGATCCAGCGCGATGCGAACTTGCTCTCCTGGTTTGTAGCCCGCGGCGGTGATGGCTTCCAGCACGATCTGGATGGCTTCTTCGTTGGACTTGCAACTAGGAGCGAATCCGCCTTCGTCGCCGACAGCGGTGGAGTAGCCACGCTTTTTCAATGCGGCTTTCAAGGCGTGGAAAATTTCGACACCCCAGCGCAGTGCTTCCGAGAAATTCGGCGCTCCCACGGGCATGACCATAAATTCCTGGAAGTCCACGGAGCTGTCGGCGTGGGCGCCGCCGTTGAGAATATTCATCATGGGCACGGGCAAAAGATTGGCGGATGAATCCGTGGAATAGCGCGAAAGATATTTGTAGAGAGGCTGTTTCAGCGCGATGGAAGCGGCGCGCGCAGCGGCCATGGAAACGGCCAGAATCGCGTTGGCGCCCAAGCGCGATTTCGTTGGCGTGCCATCCAGCGAGATCATTTTATGATCGAGCGCGCGCTGGTCGGCGGCATCCAGGCCGGTTACAGCTTTGCCAATTTCGCCGTTTGCATTCGCGACCGCCTTCAAAACTCCTTTGCCCAAGTAGCGCGACTTCTCGCCATCACGCAATTCCAGCGCTTCGTGCTCGCCGGTTGATGCGCCCGATGGGACTGCGGCTCGGCCTACCGCGCCGGACGTCAGAGTTACATCGGCTTCTACAGTGGGATTCCCGCGCGAATCGATAACCTGGCGCGCGTGTACTCGTGTAATTTTCGTGGACATTATTTAGATGAGTCTCCTTAGAGTGAATGGAGATTTTACAGAAAAGCGGTGAGAAGAGCACGCCGGGTGTGATTCAACGTCTGCCGTTAGGGGTGGCGAGGCCACACACAAAATACAAAAAAACAAGCTCGTCGTGGGAAGTCTAGGCGATCAAGCCAACACGGCGAAGCAGGCTTTGGAAACGAGGGTCAGAGCGCAGGCTATCAATCCGTGGGTCGGCTTTGAGGAACCAAGTAAGGTCCAACGCTCTCTCCAAATAGGCTTTCTCTAGGAACTCGAACGCCCTGTCTTTCTGACCAAGTCCAGCGTAAATGGTTGCGATCATATACGGCGAAACAAACGCGCCTTTCGATTTTCGCTCTAAGTCACGAAGGATATTTTCTCCTTCGGCTCGCTTGACGACAGCTAAATACGCGTGCGCGAGCGAGACCGTGAGACTCTGATCGCCGTCCGACATCTCAATGGCCTTCTGATACTCCGAGATCGCATCCAGAAGTTTGCCCGTACCCTCGTAGCCGACACCGAGAAAGTAGTGTTGAAACCAATCATTGGGTTTCGAAAGCACTCCTCTTCGGCTTGCTTCAATCAAACTCGGGTAATCCCGCAGCTCATAATAGGCCGCTGATTCGGCCATAGCCGAGCTGGGACCAGAGTCCAATTGGTTGATCTTGGTGATCTCGGCCAGAGCCTCGGCGCGCCGGCCAGTAAAACCGAGATAGATGGCGCGGCCTCATGCGCGCAACTGTAACTCGGGGCCAGAGCAATAGCGCGGCTGAACTCTCGCTCAGCGGCATCCCAGTCCCAGTCAAATCGCCAATTTAACACGCCGAGGGTATCGTGAGCTTCGCCGATGGTGCTGTCCAGTTCCAGGGCTTTGCCTAAGGCTTGCTTGGCAGATCGATACGCACGATCCTGGGACAACCCCCCAGAAAATGCCAAATAGACATACGTGTCTGCCAACCCCGCGTAAGCGAGAGCAAAGTCTGGATCTTTTTGGATCGATTGTTCAAAGAGACGCTGCGCCTTCTTAAGTGAATCAGGCTTAGTGAACCCGGTCGTAAAGTAAAAACGTCCTCGAAGATAAGCATCGTATGCCTCTGCGTTCACCGGGCGGGCTGAGCGAAGCTGAGTCTGCTGCCGCGGAGTTAACTGTGCCCGGACTTGCTGCGCTATGGCTTCCGCCACTTCACTCTGTAGGCCCAGGACATCACCAAGATCACGCTCGTAGGTCTCTGCCCAGAGGTGCTGGTCTGTGGGTGCATCCAGCAGTTGCGCGGTAATCCGCACTCGTTGACCCGATCGCATCACCGATCCTTCGACTATGCCGTCCACGTTCAATTCTCGTGCAATCTCCGGTAAACCCTTCTTTGTGCCTTTGTAACGCATCACAGAAGCATAAAGGTCAAACCACACCGTTTGATCGTCTTGATGGAACTCGACGGTGAAACGCTCTTCTCCGATTTCACCGTGATCAGCAAGAGTTCCGTAAGCGAAGCCGTATTTTTCAATTGGACCTTGTTCTTGGATGACGTAAACGATCCGGGAAGCGTTCAAAGACCAAAACCCGAGATGTGATATGAGGACGGCGACCGTAGCGCCGGGCTCAATGGGCGCCTCTGGCCAGCACAAACTAACCCAAGTCATATCGAACATCTTCCACTGCCGAATCGCAGTTTTGGCGCGTTGAAATATATCGGATCCATGCCCGAGGTTTATTCGATTGTGATCGATAATGTAAGCGTGCGGCGCTTGCTGTCGCGAAAATCCAACCTCAGCGTAAGAAAACGTCTGGTTCGCTTGCGCGGAGATGAAATCAATAATTGATTGTCGACTAGGTCGTGACAAGCAGAACATTCGGTCGTTCCTGCCGCACCATCTGATAACTGTTTTTCGACCAACGTCTAGGCGGACCTGGGCTCTTCGATAAGGGATTCCTGGTGGCCGACTACGATTCCTTGGCTCGCGTGTACTCGTGTAATTTTCGTGGACATTATTTAGATGAGTCTCCTTGGAGTTAATGGAGAATTTTACAGAAAAGCGAGAAGAAGAGCACGCAGCGTGAGATTTCGGGTCTGTCGGTATCGTTCCGCAATCTGTTCGACTCTAGAAATCGGTTGTCCGACTCCGTGACTCATCGGAAGCCAGCGGTTGCTCCGCCACCGGAGAAGGATGGCGAGGCCAGGAGAAGCGGGAATGCAGCGGGGTGCGGAAGGATTTGCGAAACGTGAAAGGGAGGAGGCGCGTGCGCGCTACGAAGACAGTCATGGAAATACGTCGATTATAGTGTTTGGGAAGGCTTAAGGACTGCGGGTTCAGAACGCTGACGGACCCGAGCGTACTAGTGACTCCGCATTCGAGAGCATATTTATTGAGAGCCGAGTTGAGGACACTGTAAATGCCACGTCCACGAAAGGATGGAAGCACAAACGCGCCGTAGCGCAGGGCTTCGCCGGTGCGAATAATCCAATAGGTATCAAACTCCAGTTCAATACCGCTTGAAAACGCCATCCACATGTAACCGACGGGCTCTCCGGAGCTGGAAGCGAACGCTATTGCGTCACCACGATGAAAACGGGTTTCGATTTCGAGGGCAGAGAGCTCACCCATTGCGACAATGCGGGTCTTGATGGACGAAAGATCGGCTTGGGAAGTGTAAATCACAACATCAAGGATTGAGCGGGAATACGGCTGGGGGAATTCGTGGACGAGATCGGTCTCGTAGATATGCCAGACATACCAATAGAAGAGGCCTGAGGAGTTCGCGGAGGGAAAGCAGACCGACAATCCACGGGCCACGCCAGCGGAGCGACTCTCTGATGTTGGAAATGCGCATGAAGGGATACTACCTAGGAACTTTATAGCATGGGCAAGGTGAGGACAGGCGTGGAGTAAGCGGAAGCGTTGCGGAAAAAGCACCGACAGACCAGAGGGACCTAATTCAAGAGGGCGGAGATGAAATCAGTAATTGATTGTCGAGTAGGTCTTGACCAAAAGAACATTCGTGTTGTCCTTGCCGTAGCAATCGGACAACTATTTTCGACCGACGTTCGGGCCGATGCGCCGCTAATCGGGTGTGGTATTGGTCGATTGCTGCTTGTTGAATTGATTGGGAACCGCCAACTTCTTTAGAAAGTCGATGGTTTCCGCCCGGTTTGACTCCGAACGCAAGGGTAGAGTCGCAATGATCTCATTGATTTCAGCCTGATACTGGTCAAGCGCCATTTGTCGCTCCTCTGCTGTTCCCGTCCAGAGCATACCTTCGTCGGTGACCCACCCTTTGTGCGTTAGTTCCTTCGCTTGACGAAGGGCATTGTGCAGTTCCGAATTCGGGACGCGTCTCGGATCGCGCCAGGCCCCTTCCAGCAGGGTCAGTTGCAATTGCTTGTTGCGTGAACTTGGCAGGCCGTCCCGCATGATCGGACCGATCGGATTGCCTTCGCCAACTTCCCGCTCATCACCGATAAAGTGAACTTTGGCTCGCACGGCATCGTCCCCGGCTAAGTATGCAAGCCGTACAGCTGCCTCACGTCGTGCATCTTCCTGTTTCTGAATGGCAGCCATTCGATTTGACGCCAGCTCGCCTAGTTTTCGACTAAGGTTTTCAGATCGCTTTCTGCTCGCTTCCGAGGAATCTGCTGTTCTCTCTTGGTCTTCGATTTCGCGGGTGATCTCCTCTTTCTGCTTGGGGGCCAATTCACCGGCAGACATACTCCCATTGGTTTCCTCGAGGACGCGTGAAAGAGATTTCACTAGAGCCCCTTCCTCCGACTCATCTCGCGCAGACAACTCAATGCCGACCGCGTTTGTCGTGCGGCACGGCTCGCATCTTTCGAGCGACGTCGGCGTCCAATCACCCGAAGTACGCAGCCGCTCCGTTGTGAGAGTGACTTCGTACTGGCCCGGCTCGTTAAACGTAATCGTTCGGTTTAGCAATATCGGCACGCATATCGGAGAACTACCCAGATTTGCCAATGCATTCCCGTTCAGGCTGTTTCCTCGAAAGCTGACGTGGGAACGCACCCATCCGTCCTCCGGCGCAAGCTCTACAAGATCGGACACAGAAGGGTATGGAGTCGTATCGATATTGACAACATACCCGGGCGTGCGGCTAGTGAAGACCAGATCAAGGATTACCGGATCGCCTATCTTGAAGTGGGTCTGTCCATTGTGAGCTTCCAAGCGAACCGTGGCGCCCGAATTCGTATCCGCCTCGGCAGGCATTGGATTTTGGGCCGTGCCTGATCCCCATAAGAGGCCTACTGCAAGTATTGCCAATGACCAATTGTAGTATTGCAAGTCAGCTCACTCGCCGTTACATAGTTACTGTAAACGCCTTCCTCATAATGGCCGCGGTAATGATTAACGGTTAGGCGGATTCGGGCTCTTCGATCAGGGATTCCTGGCGGACTACTACGACAATGCCGGAGTCGGTGACGTGGAAGCGGCGCTTGTCGGCTTCCATGTCGTAGCCGATTTCGGTGCGCTCTGGCAGGCTGACGTGGCGGTCGATGATGGCGCGGCGGATGCGGGAGTGGCGACCGACGTTTACGTGATTGTAGATGATGGACTCCGACACTTCGGAATAGCTGTTCACGCGAACGTCGGCGCCGAGGATGGATTTCATGACGCGGCCTCCGGAAATGATGGAGCCTCCGGCAACGATGGAATCAAGGGCCACGCCCATGCGCTCGGGATCGGCAAAAACAAATTTGGCGGGCGGATACTGGTGAATCCAGGTGCGCAGCGGCCAGGAAGTGTCGTACAAGTTGAAAACCGGCGACACGCTGACTAGATCCATGTTGGCTTCGTAGTACGCGTCCATCGTTCCAACATCGCGCCAGTACAAGGCGTCTTTGCGATTTTCATCCACGAAGTTATAGGCGAACACGCGATGCTTGGAAATGATGCGGGGAAGAATATCCTTGCCAAAATCGTGATGAGATTTGGGGTCTTCGGAGTCGGCTAGCAAAATAGGAATCATCAGGTGGGTATTAAAAACGTAGATGCCCATGGAGGCGCTGCAATGTCCGGCCTGATGAGGCGATTGTTTCGGGTGCGCGGGCTTTTCTTCGAATCCAACGATGCGCCAGTCTTTATCGGTTTCAATTACGCCGAATTGCCCTGCGGCTTCCTCCACGGGAATCTGAATGGTGGCCACCGACACGTCCGCTCCAGAATCAACGTGCTGCTTGAGCATGCGGCTGTAATCCATTTTATAAATGTGATCGCCGGATAGGATGAAGACGTATTTGGAACGTTCGCTGCCGATGGAATAAATGTTCTGGTACACGGCGTCGGCGGTGCCTTGATACCACTGCTGGGACACGCGCATTTGCGGAGGAAGCACTTCGATATATTCGCCGAGCCCGGCGAGGGGCGACCAGCCCGCGCGAATGTGACGGTTGAGGCTGAGCGCTTTGTATTGAGTCAGTACAAAAACGCGGCGCAAATTGGAGTTGATGCAATTAGAAAGGGTGATGTCGATGATGCGGTAGAGTCCGCCAAAGGGCACGGCGGGCTTGGCGCGGTCGCGCGTCAGCGGCCACAACCGTTCACCCTGGCCTCCGGCGAGAAGGACGCCGATGGCGTCGCGCATATCGGACATGGGCTGACCCCCGGTGACTCTGTACGAGCGGGGTAGATTCTAACAGCATCGGCGAGGCGGCGTGCAAGCTTGCGAAACCGCGGCATCGTTCGCTACGCAATTACGGTCTGCGTATATTTACTGCTGAATAATGCGATTACTGTTTGCTACTGAATCACTGGAGGCCCTGCCGGGAGGCCTGTCTTATAAAGACTCCTTGACTTTAGGGCCCGCAATTGATTAGAAGATGCCAACGGCCCCGTGAGACAATCTATGCAGGACGGCGCCAAAACATAAGGCGCCGCTAGAAACCAATCCTAACCGGATTGGGGGTGACACTAAAATTGGCAGAAGTCATTATCCAGGAGAGTGAGTCTCTGGAAAACGCACTGCGCCGTTTTAAACGCAAAGTGCAGCAGGAAGACATCATCAAGGAAATAAAGAAGCACAGCTTCTACATGAAACCCGGCGAGAAACGCCGGACAAAAGAAGCGCTTTCGCGGAAGCGACTGCGTAAGAAGCAGCGCCGGG
>Ga0185299_10001423_pt1 | contig 46583 bp, 33 predicted proteins | sample PaiPotPPA55metaG_FD_128002 | JGI IMG/M metagenome (GOLD analysis project Ga0185299, IMG submission 128002) | Iron sulfur acid spring bacterial and archeal communities from Banff, Canada, to study Microbial Dark Matter (Phase II) - Paint Pots PPA... ... | reverse complement strand
GCTCAGCGCGCCAGTGACGGTGGCTGCTGGCGCTACCATGAATTTCACGGTTTCGTTTCAACCCACGACCACAGGAGCGGCTTCGGGAAGCATTTCGATCAGCAGCAATGCCAGCAGTACGCCTCTCGCCATCGGCTTTACGGGTACGGGCGTGGCAGTATCCGCTCCAGCCATCAGTGTGGTGCCAAGCACTGTGAGCTTCGGGAATCTGACAGTGAAGACTTCGGCTAGCCAGACTGTCAAGCTCTCGAACACGGGGACAGCGGCTCTTGCGATTTCGCAGGCGAGTATCACGGGCACCGGGTTCAGCCTGTCGGGGCTAACCGCGCCCCTCACGGTGACTGCGGGCGCGAGCATGAATTTCACGGTTTCGTTTCAGCCCACGGCGACCGGAGCAGCTTCGGGAGGCATTTCGATCAGCAGCAATGCCGGCAATTCTCCGTTGACCATTCCGCTCACCGGTACTGGCGTTGCTGCGGTCCTGATGCTTTCCGCCAGTCCGGCGAGCTTGGTTTTCGGCAACGTGGCAGTTGGCACGACGGCAACACAAAATGATCAGCTTACGAACACAGGAAACGTTGCAGTTGACATCGCAACTGTTTCGGCCACGGGCACAGGATTCAGCGTGGCCGGAGGCTCGAACACGATTTTGGCCCCGAATCAGTCCGTCACTGTTATGGTCGGCTTTAATCCACAGGAGGCGGGAACGGCTTCTGGCGCTCTCGCGGTCTCAAGTAATGCCCCCGCTCTCAACATTTCGCTGTCCGGAACGGGAACAGCGCCGGTACAACACGGCGTAAGTCTCGCGTGGGATCCAAGTCCTTCGACTAACGTTGTTAGCTACGTTGTGTATCGAAGAACGGGAGCAACCGGCTCCTTTACCAAGGTTGGTTCGACGAGTAACACAGCGACGACGTTCACGGACACAACCGTTCAGGGTAATCAAACGTATTTTTACCAAGTGACATGCGTCGACTCCAATAATCTCGAGAGCGCTGTCGATGGTCCGGTGACAGCAACTACTCCTGGCCCGTAATCTAGCCGTCCGTCAAAGTCAACTCCCTCAGTAATTTGTGCGTATCATCACTGCGTGGATCCCTCTTTCAAAGCTGAACCACTCGAACTTCAAAATGCCAGGTGCGCATGAATGGGTTTTAGACGAGGAAAGAGATGAGACTATACTCGGGAAGCAACGGCCGACGCGCACCCGAAGATAGAAGACACGAAGGTCGACAACTATGACACAGGACAGCTGTGGCGAGCGAAAACGTGCAAATGCAAATTCGGTGTCAGCTGTAACTCGAACAGAGCCGTGGAGATCGCCGTTACTTTTCGCGATTGCGTTTTTTGCAGCATGTGTATCCTGCCATCGGGCGCCATCCAGCACGCATTCTATCAGTTTGACATTCGATTACGACTTTACCGTGAACCACGGGTGTTCTCCCATACTCACGACCAACTGTATCGCTCGATTCAACGTTTATGACATCTCGACAGGAAAACCCATGAAACTATTCACGACACCAGCACCGACGGGTGCCTCCGGACAGGTCAAAGACATTGTCGAAAAAGCAACCGCTTAACATTGGGACTGGAAAACATCTGTTGGCGATCAGTGCGCAGATGAGCTAGCGGAGAAGAATCGAACCTCCAACGATGCACAACTTGGACACTCTTGCCGTGACACTCGATAGCGCGCGCGTGGTGCTTCTAACTTTAGGCAAGGATTTGGAAATCACACGAAAATTCAAACTGATGCTGATAGGTAATAATAAGTATGGGAAGAACTCGGTTTTGAAATTATTGCACGTTCGTAACTCGCAAGTTTGTTGGTGCCGCTAACCTGCCCCCCGTTTTTGGTCCAGTCATAAGTTAGCACTCCGGGCGTTCTGACCCGCCCCGCGAAACTGTGCAAGAGGAAAGCTGAGGAATTTACCTTGCGTGGTCCGTTTGCGCCGATTTCTCGGCCATTCCGCTCCTAATGTCGCTCAACTGAGTACCTCAAGCAACGAGCACGCTTGGGAGATCTTCGACCAGGCTGTCGCGAACGCCGTTGGTGTTTCGTCACCGAGCGCACTGTGAGGTCGGGCCAGGTTGTAATCCCGTCGCCAGGCCCCCAGCTTCTCTCTGGCGTCTTCGAGAGAGAAGAACAGACTGACGTTCAAACACTCATCCCGTAGCCGGCCGTTGAAGCTCTCAATGTATCCGTTCTCCACTGGCTTGCCTGGTCGGATGAAGTCCAGGCGGATTCCGTGACCATACGCCCATGCATCCATCGCTCGACTGACGAACTCGCTCCCCTTATCTACGGTGATCGATGTCGGAACTCCGCGTTCTCTGACGACACGTTCTAATTCAGCGCGCAGACCCAGCAGCGACGTATCGGGCTCGATCCGCAGTGCTCTCGGTCGGAATTTCCGTCCGCCGGCCAGTTGGTCATGCGTATAGTCCATCGTCCACACTTCGTTCGCACGGGTCAGAAGCGCGAGTGGTACCCGCGCTTCGGCTCGAAATCGCTTACGCCTCCTACGCTGCATCGGTAGCCCTTCCTCCTGGTATTTTCCTTTTGCTCTAAACGGTGTTCCAGGATTCAATTTACAACCCTGAACCATATCGACACCAACTGCCTCGTAAAGGCGCAGATCCCGGTGCGGCCAAACTTGCTCAGCAGGCGAAACTAAAGCGCAGCCCATCAGGGCCGATTGCTGAGAAGTGGTATCTGGTCTTGGTTTCTGCTTTCTCGATTTTCCCACACATGTTACATTGTCCCACCCCAGCGCCTTGCGTCAGTTCAAACAGACCAAATTTGGAGTTGGCCGATGCACGAAAAGAAATGGCGCTTCGCTGCGAGCAGAATGCTATCTCACTCATACGTTGATTTCGATCACATTCTTTACCGCAACATCATGGCTGCCTTTCTTTTTTTTGTAGTTGTGCTTTCTGCCTCGGCACAAAGTCCCGTTCTGACCCAGCACAATGACAATGCGCGGACCGGACAAAATACGTCAGAGACAAATCTGAATACGAGCAACGTGAACGTGATTCAGTTCGGCAAACTTTTCGCCATGCCTTCTGACGGCCAGGTATACGCTCAGCCACTCTACATAGCGGGCGTCACCATCAATGGTGGCGTCCACAACTTGGTGGTCCTCGCCACGGAAAACGACAGCGTTTATGCGTACGATGCCGACTCAAGTGGCGCGCCACTGTGGAAAGCCAGCATGGTGGACTCAGCGCACGGCGGCGCCGGTGAGACGGCGCTCAATAGTGCGACCACGACCGGCTGTACCGATACGCAGCCGCAAGTCGGAATTACCAGTACACCGGTGATTGATCCCACATCGAAGACCATCTACGTGGAGTCGAAGTCCACCGATGGGTTCAACTATTTTCACCGGCTGCATGCACTGGATCTTCTTACGGGCAATGAAAAGACTCCTGGGCCGGTTGTGATTGCTGCAACAGTGAGTGGAACTGGTGACGGGAGTTTGAACGGCCAAATCGTTTTTAACTCGAACAACAATGCCTTGTTTCAGCTGAACCGGTCCGGTCTGCTTCTGATGAACGGCACGATCTATATTGCGTTTGCTTCGCACTGCGATAACACCTCTCATGGATGGCTCTTTGCCTACGACTCGGCAACGTTCACGCGGAAGAGCGTGTATGTGACCACGCCCAACGGAGGGCTGGGCGGATTTTGGATGAGCGGAGCAGGCGTGGCAGCGGATGCGAGCGGAAATATCTTCATCGCGTCGGGAAACGGCACCTTCGATACGACCAACGTACCGGCGACGGAAACGGGCGACACGATATTGAAACTCGGCACCACCAACCAGATTCTGACGCTGCGGGATTACTTCACGCCGTCGGATCAGAATAACCTGGACATTGGCGACCTCGATTTGGGATCGGGCGGCGTTCTGCTACTGCCTGACCAGCCAGGCTCATTCCCCCACATCCTGGTGGAAGCGGGAAAGGAGGGCAGAATCTACGTCGTCAACCGAGACCAGATGACGACGAACAATTCTCACTATTGTTCGGGATGTACTAACGATCCCGAAATCATCGAGGAATCGGGTAGCGCGGCGGTTGGTGGTAGTGGGCAGCAGAATGGCATGTTTAACGTTCCAGCCTACTGGAATAACACGCTCTATTTCTGGGCCTCTGGCGATGTGTTGAAGTCGATACCCATCACAAACGGTCTTCCAGACTTCACGCACGTCACTGGAAGTACTCCGCAGCTCGGATTTCCTGGAGCCGGTCTATCGATCTCGTCCAATGGAACGATAGCCGGGACCGGAATCGTGTGGGCTATTAATGGAACACAGTATGGTTCACCCGGGCCAGGACCAGGGCCGGCGGTTCTCTACGCGTACGATGCGAGCAACGTTGCATCTATGCTGTACAACAGCGCGCAGAACACGAGTAATCGCGACAAGGCGGGGAATGCAGTAAAGTTCGCGGTTCCCACGGTTGCCAACGGCAAAGTATATGTCGGCACATCAACTGAAGTAGATGTTTACGGTTTGCTGCCCGGTGTATCAGGGCAAACATGTCCGTGTACGATCTGGCCAAGCACAGCGACGCCGGGGACCGCGGATACGAATCAGAGCCAGGCGCTCGAATTAGGGGTAAAGTTCACGTCCAGTTCCAGCGGTCACATTACCGGGATCCGTTTCTACAAGGGTGTAAATAACACAGGCACGCACGTGGGGAATCTCTGGAGCAGCACGGGTACGCTGCTGGCGAGCGCGACCTTCACGGGAGAGAGCGGCTCGGGCTGGCAGCAGGTGAACTTCTCCTCTCCAGTGGCAATCACGGCCAACACCGTCTATGTTGCTTCGTACTTTAGTCCGACGGGAGATTTTTCTGTTGACCGGAACTATTTCAATGCGGCGGTAAATAACCCGCCGCTACAGGCGTTGCAGAACGGAGCCAGCGGTCCTAACGCTGTGTACAACTACGGCAGCAGCAGTGCATTTCCGACCAGCAGCTATCAAGCCTCCAACTACTGGGTCGATGTCGTGTTCAACGGCAGTACTGGTGGGCCGGCCCCATTGGCGATCACAACCACATCACTGCCGGGCGGAACGCAATCCGTAGCCTACAGCCAGACACTGGCAGCGACGGGTGGGACGCAGCCATATAGTTGGACGTTGGTTTCCGGCTCCAGCCTGCCGGCAGGGTTAGCGCTTTCTACCGGGGGAGTGATATTGGGAACGCCGACGAGTTCGGGTACAACGAGTTTCACCGTTCAGGTTAAGGACTCTAGCAGCCCCGTGCAGACCGCTCAGGCGACACTGAACATTACAATTGCAGCTTCAGCTCCACCACCCACCTGTCCGTGCACGATCTGGCCGAGCACAGCGACGCCGGGGACCGCGGATACGAATCAGAGTAAGCCACTCGAATTAGGGGTGAAGTTCACATCCAGTTCCAGCGGCTCTATTACTGGGATCCGTTTTTACAAGGGTGTAAACAACACGGGCACGCACGTAGGGAATCTCTGGAGCAGCACGGGCACACTGCTGGCGAGCGCGACCTTCACGGGAGAGAGCGGCTCGGGCTGGCAGCAGGTGAACTTCTCCTCTCCAGTGGCAATCACGGCCAACACCGTTTATGTTGCTTCCTACTTTAGTCCGACGGGAGATTTTTCTGTTGACCGGAACTATTTCAATGCGGCGGTGAATAACCCGCCGCTACAGGCGTTGCAGAACGGAGCGAGCGGTCCTAATGCTGTGTACAACTACGGCAGCAGCAGTGCATTTCCGACCAGCAGCTATCAAGCCTCCAACTACTGGGTCGATGTCGTGTTCAATGGAAGTACTGGAACGGCTCCGCTGACGATCTGGCCAAGCACAGCGACGCCGGGAACCGCGGATGCGAATCAGAGCCAGCCGCTCGAATTAGGGGTAAAGTTCACGTCCAGTTCCAGCGGTCACATTACCGGGATCCGTTTCTACAAGGGTGTAAATAACACAGGCACGCACGTGGGGAATCTCTGGAGCAGCACGGGCACACTGCTGGCGAGCGCGACCTTCACGGGAGAGAGCGGCTCGGGCTGGCAGCAGGTGAACTTCTCCTCTCCAGTGGCAATCACGGCCAACACCGTCTATGTTGCTTCGTACTTTAGTCCGACGGGAGATTTTTCTGTTGACCGGAACTATTTCAATGCGGCGGTAAATAACCCGCCGCTACAGGCGTTGCAGAACGGAGCCAGCGGTCCTAACGCTGTGTACAACTACGGCAGCAGCAGTGCATTTCCGACCAGCAGCTATCAAGCCTCCAACTACTGGGTCGATGTCGTGTTCAGCCATTAGAGATCGTCCAGAGGACTTTTACCGAAAACGGAGCTGATGGAAGAGGGCTCGGGATCGATTGGCCAAGTGGGTCATCCGTGCGGAGATCTAGCGGCTGAATTGCGGAAAAGACACTAGACGAGACCAAAATGTTCAGTTGCTGCCGGACTGGTAAAGCTGCTGGATCTCGGTAGCCGAAAGTGCCCGATTGTAGATCCGCAGGTCGTCCATCTCACCGGCATTGAAAAACTGGCTGCCGCTGCGGGAGAACAAATAGAGGGGGTTATTGCCGAAGCTGTTGGTGTTCTGAGCCGTGTTGGGGCTTGATGTGGGAGTTTGCAACACGCCATCGATGTAGAGAGCCGTCTGGTTGTTTCCCGCTTGCGTCTTGTCGTAGATGATAGCCAAGTGGTGCCAAACGCCCGATGATGGTTGGGTGTAGCAGTTGACGCTGTACCCCACGTCGCCATGCACGGTGGCTTGAATCCCTTTACAGGTAGTGTCATCGGGGAAGAAACCAAACCCGGTGGTGGAATTGTTGTAATTGGTAGTGGACTCAAGCATCACGGATTCGGTAGTCGTCGAGTAGGTACGATTGGCCCAGAAGGCCACCGTGACCGTACTGGTGCCACTGAGGTTGATGGCCGGTGCCGTAGCGTATTGATTGGTTCCGTTGGCGGAAATGGCATCACCGATCTTGCCGGCCACCCAACTGACTCCATTGACCAAATTCATGGTGTTGCCGTTGCCGGAGGAGTCCGCCGCCGTGGTGCCACTTCCATCGTCGAACTTCCACCACCCGACCAAACCCGATGATGAGGAAGAAGAGACCGTTAAGGTGGTAGAACCGCTGGTCGATCCCGAGGTCGCTTGAATCGTCGTATTGCCCTGAGCCACCCCTGTTGCCAACCCCGTACCGTTAATCGTCGCTACTGCCGTGTTGGTAGAACTCCAGGCCACCGAACCGGTTATGTTCAAAGTCCCGCCATCGCTATAGGTTCCCGTGGCAGTGAACTGCTGCGTGGCACCCTTGGCAATCGAAGGGTTTGCCGGAGTCACTGCGATCGACACCAGCGTCGCTGCCACCGCCAGGTTCGTCGAGCCACTGGTCGAGCCTGACGCCGCTGAAATCGTCGTGGAGCCCGTGGCCATGCCCGTCGCCAGCCCTCCGCTCGTAATCGTCGCCACCGCCGTATTCGTCGAACTCCAGGTTACCGAACTCGTCAGGTTTTGCGTGCTGTTATCGCTATAGGTTCCCGTGGCCGTGAACTGCTGCGTGGCACCCTTGGCAATCGAGGGATTCGCCGGTGTCACAGCAATAGAGACCAGTGCTGGCGCCGTCACCGTGAGGTTTGTCGAGCCACTGATCGAGCCTGACACCGCTGAAATCGTCGTGGAGCCTGTGCCCACGCCCGTCGCCAGCCCTCCGCTCCCAATCATCGCCACCGCCGTATTCGTCGAACTCCAGGTCACCGAACTCGTCAGGTTTTGCGTGCTGTTATCGCTATAGGTTCCTGTGGCAGTGAACTGCTGTGTGGCACCCTTGGCAATCGAGGGGTTCGCCGGGGTCACGGCAATCGAGACCAATGACGCGCTGCCGGCCTGGTAGAGCTGCTGGATCTCGGAAGCCGAAAGGGCCCGGTTGTAGATCCGCAGGTCGTCCATCTCACCGGCATTGAAAAACTGGCTGCCGCTGCGGGAGAACAAATAGAGGGGGTTATTGCCGAAGCTGTTGGTGTTCTGAGCCGTGTTGAGGTTTAACGTGGGAGTTTGCAACACGCCATCGATGTAGAGAGCCGTCTGAGCGTTGGCCGCTTGCGTCTTGTCGTAGATGATAGCCAGGTGGTGCCAAACGCCCGAAGATGGTTGGGTGTAGCAGTTAACGCTGTACCCCACGTTGCCATGCACAGCGGCATGAATCCCTTTACAGGTAGTGTCATCGGGGAAGAAACCAAACCCGGTGGTGGAATTGTTGTAATTGGTAGTGGACTCAAGCATCACGGATTCGGTAGTCGTCGAGTAGGTACGATTGGCCCAGAAGGCCACCGTGACCGTACTGGTGCCACTGAGGTTGATGGCCGGTGCCGTAGCGTATTGATTGGTTCCGTTGGCGGAAATGGCATCACCGATCTTGCCGGCCACCCAACTGACTCCATTGACCAAATTCATGGTGTTGCCGTTGCCGGAGGAGTCCGCCGCCGTGGTGCCGCTTCCATCGTCGAACTTCCACCACCCGACCAAACCCGACGAGCCCGCCTGTACCGTATAGGTAGTGCTAGCCTCAGCGCTGTTCGCAAAACCGCTTGCCGCTGCAATCGCATTTACTGTAGCCGACGCGGTTAGAGTCACTGGGCCAGTGTACAACTCGCTTGGTGTCACCGTGGGAGCAGTGCCATTGGTCGTGTAGTAGATCGAAGCCCCGCTTGTAGCGTCTGTTATGGACACCGAAACCGAGTTCAAATAGGTGCCGGTCCCTGGACTGATGACCGGAGTCGCTACAACTCCTAACGCGAGCGTGACGCTGGCTGTCTCGGTCAGCCCTCCGCTCGTTCCCGTGATGGTCAATGGGTAGGTGCCTGAGGACGCACTACCCGTAGCTACTGTCATCGTCGTCGATCCAGAAGTGTTTACGGTGGTGGGGCTAAAGGTCGCTGTAGAACCTGAGGGAAGACCACTAACACTGAAGCTGACGGTTCCCGCGAACCCTGTCCCTGGTGTTACGGTAACTGTATAGCTGGTGCTTCCGCCCGTCTTAACGGTTTGCGTTGCTGGCGAAGCCGAGAGCGAGTAGGAGGAGGCGACCACCGTAACAACTCTTGTCGGCGGGCTCGGGTCGGAGACGGAGGAACTGTCCGTCACTGTCAACGATGCCGTATACTGGCCTACCGTTGAATACGTTACGCTTCCGGGATTTGCAAGCGCGCTGGAATTGGGATTGCCCCCTGCGAAAACCCATGAGTAGTCCGCAATCGTGCCGCTAGAAGCGGTGCCCGATCCTGAAAAGTTCACTGCCTGACCAACTCCAATAGTTACGTTCGACGAGGGGCTGGTGATCACTCCTTTCGGAGGCTGGTCCGTCGGTGCGAGTGAGAGCTGAATGAAACTGGCGAGGGAAGGCACACCGGTCGAATTCAAAACGAAAAGCATGTAATAGCCAGGAGGTGCGATGCTGCTATTCGGAGGCGCGGTCGCGTTTAATACTCCGCTCCCGGCTGTGAACGACAAGCCCACCAGTCGTTGGTCCATATCAAACGAGTGCGTCGGCGAACCCGCCCGCACCAACACAGCAGAAGATATGTTGGCTGCATTTGGGGTTGCGATCTGGAAACTACTGCCGTATCCAATAACTCCTGGCGTGATACTGGTGATCGTAGGCCGTGTAGCCAGGCTGCCATCTGAATTGAAGAGGTAAGCTGGAGAGTAGATCTCCATGTGAGGTTCGTAGGTGCCACGTTGCGGATTTCCGCCTAGCACTAAGACAGTTGCGTCTGGAAGTAGCAGCGCACCAGAGTGATAAAGTCGGGGATATGCGTTCGCCCCTGCCGAACTAAAGCTATTTGCGATTGGATCGTAGAGGTCGGCATTCAAGCTTGCCGTCGTTGCATCCTCATCGTTCGTCGAGCCATTAACCGCCAATACTTTTCCGTTAGGGAGGATGACTGCGTCCATCTCGATACGCGGTTGAGACATGGACGGCCCATAGACCCATGCTGGATGACTTGCCCCAAGATCTATGATTTCGGTCGTAGCGGTAGCAGGATTTCCACCCCCCATAATTATCACGCGTGGATCATAGTTGTTCGCCGGGGTCAGTGGCAGAAGCACCGACGTACCATAAGTCCTTGTGCCGCTGTAATTCGTGTTGGCTACGCCAGTCGTCCACGTATGTGTCGTAGGGTTGAAGATTGCCGAACTCGTTGTGGACCCGGAGTAAAAGACATTTCCATTTGGCAACAAGTGCATGCGGGGATAAAGAGGTGGCGTCCAACTCGCACCATACACTTGGCTCCAGCCGGAGCCTACTTTGTAAATCTCGACGGTTGAGTTGGTACCGCCGGTCTGCGTTAGACCGGAGAAGACCATTATGCTTCCGTCGCTGAGCGTTGTCGCAGTGGGGTACCAGCGTCCATCCGACATCGATTGAAGTTGCACGAAATTCCCGGTAGCTGGATCATAAGCCGCAGTCCGCGGATCACCATGAAAGGGATCGTATTGTTGCGTTCCGCTTATGACGAAAGGGCGACCGTCCGGTAGCACAACCATCCCGTTGCAAAACATATCGAAGGGCACCGGCTGAGTTGTGACTGTGTCTGTTGCTGGGTCCCACACAGCGGCGAGATAAGTAGTGTCGGACGGAAGGTTTCCAGATCCAGAGACGATTAGCACTTTGCCGTTGTGCATTAGGGAGGCGTGGACGGGGTTGATTGGCATTTGTGTTGAAAGAGTCTTCCACTGGCCTTGAACGTTGGACTGAGCCCGGGCTGTACGTTGAAAGGCAAGTGCTGATACCGAGAATATAATGAGGGCTATGACTGCGCTTCGAACCGTAAGGACGCGTGATGGTTTTCTCATAAGGGCTGGGCCGATTATGCACACCTCTCATTCTGCGTGAACTCGACCTTGTAGGTGAAGGAGCACTTGCCGGTCCATACCTTCGGCTTGACCGGTTCTCTAACTTATTGAAAAACATGACCTTGTCGCATGTGGGTGTTGTCTATGGGACTGCTCAACAATCCAGTGGGAAAAACTTTGCCTAATTGTGAACGTCTGTTGCTAGCGAATCCTTCCGATTTTGTCCTCTCCGGTCCTTACTTAATCCGGTACCGGGCCATCTTGTGGGACATAGAAGGCAAGAGATCCCAAACACGCCAGAATTCTTTCATGTTTTCCTCAGTACTGATTGCAACGCGCACGTATTTGTCCATTTGAGGGACAACCGGCCCGAGTGTGATGTTATTTCGTTCGAAGTGTTCGATGACTTGGAAGGAAGGAAGCCCGATCTTCGTGAACACGAAGTTCGTAAGCGAATCGATCTGCCGCAGCATGCGGGCGTTGGTTTGGTTGTAAAATTCCTGGCGCTCATCTTTATTTCGCCTAGAGCTAAACCGAACATAGTCCGAATCGTCAAGCGCCGCTGCTGCGGCTCGCGCGGCAACTATGTTGACCCCCCTTTCCAATCGCTTTACGGATAATTTGAGAGACACTTCTCTTGAACTGACGGCATATCCCAATCGCAATCCTGCTAGACCATATATCTTGGAGAATGTTCGGGTAACGATCACCCGGTTATCGTCAACGGGGTGATCAATGAAAGACGCGTAATCCGAAGTTGGACCCACATATTCGTGATAGGCTTCGTCAATGACTACCGCTACCTTTGGGGGTAGCTTTTCCAAAAAGGCTTCGACATCTTTTCGTGGTGTCAAGCTTCCGGTTGGGTTGTTAGGATTGCAAATATAAACCAAGCCAGTCGAGGCGTTCGTGCGGTGGAGCATCGCGTCCAAGTCATGGGCATATTGCTTGTTGATTGGAACGCCGATGACCTCGGCTCCAACTTGTTTGGCCAAGCTAGCCATCGGCTCAAAGGTCGGCGATGCAAGAACAAGTGTCTTGCCCTCAGTCAAAAAGGCAGCCACCGCCATGCGCAAGACTTCGCGCGAGCCAGCACCGAGAGTTACCTCGTTTGACTTGACTCTATGGAAATCCGCTATCCGCTCCACCAGAGGTCCATAATCGCCATCCGGATACCGGTCAACCCACTCCAGGTTTGCCCGTATCACATCCATAACTCTTGGAGACGGGCCATAGGGATTAACGTTCATGTCCAGCCGAATCGGCTCACCGGGCCGACGGGAACTCGATCGACCCTGAGAAGCAGCCCGGGACAACTCGTCCAAGCGCCAAGTTGTTGCGCTTACCGCGCTGCCAACTGTTATTTGACGAAAGAAATTTCTGCGCGAAATACCCATCGTGGCCTACTGATATCAACCGGCAGTGTGCAAGTCAAGAGAACGTCCGAAGTCGTTCTGCGAAACCGCCAACGAAACAACTGCCCGATTAGTCCCAATCGGCAATAAACCTTGCGAAAACCTTTTGTTGCGGCAAACTACTAAGAGACTCCAGACACGCGGCTCGGGAAGGTGCTGCGATGAGAAGGATGACGACGATGGTAAGTATCGTGGTGCGGATGGCGGCGATTTTAGCGTTGGGCTCGGTGTGGGCGGTGTCGGCGAACAGCGGGAACCCGGAGGTGAGGGTTAGGGTGCAGGACCCGAAGGGCAGGATGATCTCGAAGGCGTTCGTGGCCATGCATCATGAATGGGACGAGCGCGCGAACGAGGGTGTCGAGGAGCACCGGCAGGACGAGCTGATGCGCGTGCCATATGATGGCACGGCGGACTTTGTGATCACCGTGAAGCCCGGATTTTACGACGTTTACGTCTCAAGCTTCGGCTACGATCCGAAATGCATGAAGGTGAGCGTTGAGTACGGAAAGGATCGAGCTCTCGTATTCCAGCTCAATGAAAATAAATGGATTTACACACCCATGGTCGAATAGCTCGTAATCATTCCGGCAGCGAAGCGGGGTGATGCCACAGAGGCCGCCATGCGCAAAACCTCGCGGTAGCCAGGCCCGAGAGTGACTTGGTTTGAATTGATTCGATGGAATTCCGCTGGCTTGCCTGTTAATACAAATGTATGCAGGACGCTGTACGAAAACGTTAATTGACCTCACTGTATTTTCTGAGCGTCGTGGACAGCGATGCTTTCGATGTGCAAATAATGTGCCACACAACGATTTATCCAATATTCGGGATCACTTGTTATTGGCTCGTCAAAAAACGACTTGGGTGTTTGGGGTAGAGTTGGAACGACCGCGATATTTTCTCTTGTGTGGAGTAAGCGCAATTGAGCAACATGCCAGGCAGGTGCTCTCTTGGCGAGATCACTCATAGCGTCCTTGGTGTTTTGTGAAAACAGAATCGATACGCTGAGCATCACCGCAAAAATCGTCTGCAAAAAAGTGGCGGTCGGTTTCCCCTCATTTCCATTACGGGTCCATGCGAAAACCGTAAGGAACCATAATATGGACCACATCATATGATTCCATGCCTGGACGCGCGAGGGAGGATCGCCGGAATGTAGACAGGCCAAGGCAAAGTCTAGCAGAAACCAAGCCGCCACGATCAATATTGGGGCAACGATTAAATAAGTCGGCTTGATTTGTGTCCACGCTGGACGCAGACGTTTGATGGACGGAAGCAAAACGAAGAGTGCGGTTGCGCTGACGAGAACCGGATTCAGAACCCACTCGATCCTCGTGTATATGATCGACTTCCCAGCCGGAACAATTCCAGCAGCCTTCCACCCGTCTGGGAAGTCGCGCGCTTTGCGAATTTTGTTTCCCGGCGCTGCACTCATCATTGATAAACTGCTTAAGGCCGCGAATAGGCAAGCAAGCCAGATCCGTCGACTGGCTGCCTTTTCCAGAATCAAAACACCGCACAATACGACCAATACACATATGAGAGTGGATCCTGCGAGTTCATTCAGTGCAGGAATGAGGAATGAAAGCGCTACAGAAAAAACTGCAATCAGTCGCGAGTTGCGATCCTGGCACAGCAAAGAGAAGAGCAACAGAATCGCAATAAAGGAAACTTGGTATTCAATTGCTCCGGTGAGCCAGTATAGGTTCTGACCTACCGTCGGCCCGCTGGTTAACCATACGATGTACCCACCCACCGCGAGCATCCATGACAAGCGGCCGGTAGCTCGCAGAAGAGTTCCTATGAATATTTTTGCGCAGTAAATCTGAGCCAACGCCAACAGTGCTAAAACAGGTCCATACGCCCAGGAGAAGTTTAACCGTGGCAGGATGAGGTATTCAAGGAACGTGCTGAGCCAGCGGCCAGTCCATGTGCGGTATTCCGTAATTATACTATCCGAAATATGCCTATTCGAGGCCATTCCTCGACAGTAATCATCCGCGATAGGACTCGTAAAAGGGAATAACCCCAAGAATGCTGCGGCCGCAATTCCAATGGCAAGGAACAAAAGATATCGGCTTAGCGTCACAAGGCGCCCGTCAGCAAGTAATTCAACGAGCCTTCTGCCCTGAGATCCCAGTCCAGTTGGATCTGGTTGAGTATAACCAGATTCTAATAGATCGATTTCTCTTGCCCCTGACATTAGTCCGCCCTCCGAAGTCTCTATCGACCTGATTACCACGCCGGCAAGTATGATCCACATGCTTCTGACCCAATGTTTCTGCGGGCTAGCACTTAATGGTTGCGGAGCGAGGGCTACGGCCGGTGGCTTAATTCACGGGCGAGCATACATAGGCAAGCTACAAAGGGGAGAACTCAGACGTTGTGCTCCTAAGCAGAAACCAGCTCCGTCTCTTTCACTGGCGAAGGCTTTTTCAGTGCACGTAGGAGTTCCAGGTAGATGGACTTCTGTCCAGTAACGAACAACAGCATTCCGACATACACCACTAGCATGACGATAGCTTCGAGAACTAGCCGGGGCGAAGTCGGAATCGATTGACCGTAAAAGTGTCGTACTGCGAAGGCCACTGCCCCTGCGACGGTGCTCGAAACCAGTGGCCATCTCATGCTGGAAAGCATATCTCGGAAGGAGATCACCGTGCCATGCACGGCCCACGCAATTTCGGGAAAAATCCAGATCCCCGTGCAAACCGAATAGGCAAACGCAACGCCTTTGGGCCCGTGAGGCAGCCCGATGCAGTAGCTCACGATCATGATAGGGGTATAGACGAGCGAGATTTTTAAGGATCGTCCGACCCGTCCGGTTGAGTACAGCAGCCACCACAACGGGCTGCCAATCGCAAATGCCAAAATCGTTGGAGCCAACAGACGGAAAATTGGAACCGCTTCCTTCCACTTCGGGCCCAATACAGTGAGGATTATGTCAGGCGCAAAAAGAGCACACGCAATCGTAATGGGCAGAGTGAGCGCTAGAACCAGGGAATAGCCTTTCAAGAAGTAACTTTTGAGGCGAAGAGGGTCATTTTGAAGCCTAGACAGGGCTGCAAATGCCACCTCGCCGGCGGTCGCATTCAGGTTCTCCGTTGGAACGTTAATGAGCTGGAAAGCCCTTCCGTAGATACCGATCGCGTCGGCTCCCCAAAATCGTCCTAACAGGATCTTCTCAAAATTGGTGCCCACATACCCGAGCAGGCCGTTCAAAGTCACCGTCCCCCCAAAGCGCATCATCGAACGAACGCCGACCCGCCTGCGCGGCATCCCTGGAACCCAGGCTGCGGACAGCCAAAAGCCGATGGTGGTGATCAGTGGAACAGCGACCGTCATTGCTACCAGCGACCAATATCCGTAGCCAACCATGGCGCCAGCAATAGCAATAGAGCTGCCCGCGATTAGCGCGACGGTGTTTATGACGGCCAAAGCGGTGAAACGCATCTGACGTTGAAGAAGAGCCCCGTGCTGTACGCCTGCCGCGTTGAAAAGGAATCCGGCTCCTAATACAGCCGTAACGCCAAGCAGCCGGGGCTCGTGGTAAAACTTAGCTATCGCCGGCGCCAATCCGAAAGACAAAGCGGTAAGGATCGCACCAACCCACAAGTTGATCCAGAATAACGTTGAAATCTGTTCATCCGTTACAGCCTCACGTTGGATAGCGGCGGCTGAAAGGCCGAAATCTCGGAAGAGGCTCAACACTCCGGTGAAAGCTGTTACCATGCCCACTAAACCGAAGTCTTTCGGGTCCAGAAGCCTGGCCAAGACCATCAGAGAGAGTATGCGAACCAAGAAGTTTGCTGCCTGAGCGCAGAGTCTCGCCACACCACCACGAAGCGTTTTTTCTTTTAGATCTTGCATTTTTGTGGTTCAGTCAGCTCATCAACCTGAGCAACTTTTGCAACGCACCCGTGCGAGAGCGTCCGGGGCTCAAAGGAAGTCAGACAGAGCATAAGCGCTGTCCATCACGGTCTCGGTTTGCCTAGGTCCTCATCACCTGACCTGCAGCGCATGCCCTCTTTCGTTTCACAAGCCCATCTTGCGGCAATAGAACGCTTCGGCATACCCGCTCGGGGCGTTGCATTCCATTCCCCTTAATCGCAGAAGCGCGAGGAATGTATCCTGGCGAAACCAGCGCTTGGTGTGTTGCGATTGAAAAGCCTCCGTGAGGTAACGGACCTTCTTTTCGCAAATCTCGGACTCAAGCGGCACGAACACGCTCGGTCGCCCCATGTCACCGTCGTACTTCGGGACTTCGTATTCCAGAATCAGGTGGTCTCGAAACGTGTTCCAGGTCAATTCTGCGATTAGGCGGTGGTCTTGGTGCGCGTCGTTGGGGTTGTGAGTGAAAATCAGGTCGGGAGCAATCGACTTCAGCTCCTCGAAAGTCGCCTTTACTTCGGCGCCTACAAAGGGCATAAACCCGTCTTGGAATTTCTTGAGCACTGGCCCTCTGGCAAGTTTCGTTCCGGCAAAGAGTGCGGCACCGCTCTCGGCTTCAGCCGCCCGAACTCCCAGCGCACTGAACACGACCCAGTGAAAGGTGCAATTGGGGTATTGCTCACTTAGACGGAGGATTGTCCCGCCACAACCGATCTCGATATCATCTGAGTGTGCGCCCAGACAGAGAACACTAAGGGGGGAGGTCGGATTGCAAGACAGACTTAGAGAACGCATGAAATCTCGGTTGGTGCAGGTCGCTCCCTAATGATCATTTGCCGCTGCCTTTCCATACTTCCCACGGAGCGGTGCCGCTGCCCCACAGGCTTTCCAGCCGCTGCTTGTCTTTGAAGGTGTCCATGCTTGCCCAGAAGCCATCGTACGGGTAGCCAATCAATTGCTTTTCTTCAACCAGCCTGTGAAAGGGCCCGTTTACAAGTTCCTCGCCCTCGCCGATATAATCGAAAATCTTCTTCTTGAAAATGAAAAAGCCTCCGTTGATCCGCATCGAGCCATCGGAGATGGCGTGAATTCCGGAGACTAAACTACCGTTGCCCTCCTGCAATGAAACCAGGTGATAACTGAGGTTCGGCCGAACACAAAGAAAACTCGCTACTTTTCCCTGGCTGCGAAAGTGTTCGATTTGTTCCGGAAGGCGTAGGTCAGTGAGGCCATCGCTATAGTTCGCTAAGAATTCTTCTTCCCCCTCCAAATATTTCTCGGCTGCCTTCAGCCGCTGACCGATATTGGAATTAATTCCTGTGTCTGCGAACGTGATTCGCCAATCATGGATGTCACTGTTAAAGAGTTCAAGTCTCTTCCCACCACCAGACAGGACAAAGTCATTGGATGTATATTCGCTGTAATTCAGGAAATAGTTTTTAACCGCCTCGGCCCTATACCCGAGGCACAAAATGAAATCCTTGTGTCCATAGTGGGCGTAGTATTTCATGACGTGCCACAGAATCGGGCGGTAGCCGATCTGCACCATGGGCTTGGGAACGTCATCGGCATCACGGATGCGTAGCCCTAGTCCTCCGCAAAAAAGCAATACTTTCATTTGCTTACTCCTTAAAGCTTAAGTCTTTGCGATTCCCGGCAGTCCTGATTGCTCCGGAGCGCCCGACGGATTTTTTTTGTTCTTAGCCGACGGAACTTGTAACTGACTCGCGGACCCCTGGTGCTTTCTTAGAAGAGGGCGGCGCTTCGACCCTCTCGAGCCAAATCTCTCGCCAGTACGCGTAGGTGCTTCTAGGGCAGAACATGCGACATGGGCTATAACGGGCTTCACACACCACGTCGTCCAAGAGGATGGAAGGACTTTTCATGTGAACCATCTTTCCGCTCTTCTCGTCGATTACTTTATGAACGCGCTTAGCGACTCGGTACGTACCTCCACAGTACGGTACGAGTTCCGCGTCCCACCAGAGGCCCCGATTCCTGCTGCCGGTGTTCACTGTGCGGAGAATGTCCTCGTGGGACTTGATGCGGACAAGCTCACCTGGTTGGAGGTTGAGCGTCGCCGTCGGGGTCGGCTGCCCTTCGGGTATTGTCCCAGTCTTCCTCGGCCACTTGCTGCCGCGCCAAAGGGGGCAGGCCGTGTTATAGAACCATCTCATCGCGGGGCCCACTCCAATACCCGCCTGGCTCAGGTTGTAAAACATTGAATAGACGAATCCGCCGAAAAGCCGCCAAAGACCCACATTCCCCGACAAATAGTCTTCAACGTACTGACGGATGTCCCACCACTTGAGAGGCTCCTCGTACTGTACCTGCGTTGCCTGACAGACATACGCGGGCTCGCCGTCAGACGCGTCAGATGTTTGTTCTTGCACCCCATTCCACACGGCAGATTCCGCGCATCCTGGGTTGGACGGACCGCCTTTATCGCCGGGCAGCACCTCGGTAACGATCCCGTCGTGCGGATTCTCGGGGCCTACGGGTTTCAGCCATGCTTCTTTCCAGAAAAGCAAGCACCCAGCTTGACACCCGCCATGCGCCTCACCGTCACAGCGCGTCTCCAGGTGGACCGCATGACGAATACGGCGGCTCCGACAGTCGGGATCGCACGTCTTGTGCGCGCTCTTGTAGACCTTAAAGCGCTGGCCGCAGAATTGAAACATCTCCGGCATGAAGGGCATTCCGTCGAGTCGTCCGTTATGGTCGAGAGTCCGCAAGATCTCTTCCTTGCTTCGGATTTCCACCCACTCGCGGACGTTCAATTTTTTTTCACTCTTCATCGCACTCTAAAGGCTTCTCTCGCAATCAATTTCTTTGTAAAAATTCGAGTCAATTCAGTGCAACTGTGAACTGATCGGTCGCCCTGAAATCGGACAGTCCGAAGTCGGTGTTCGTTCCAGGTCCCCAATACGTGCCCATTCCCGGCAAACCAGTGGGGAAGGTACAAGAACGGTGTACCGCAAGCTCGGGTGAAAAACAGTACCCGGAAATAACATTTCCTATCGCGGTTGCCTCAATCACATCGCCCTTAGACACACCAAACTTCGCACGTAGTGGGTTACAAGCTCCGTGAAATCCCCGAGTTTGCCATTCCATCGCGTAATGCCCATGTAAGCGACTCGATTCGGAGGCACGCGCCAGCGTATCTCATAGCCTGTGCAAGTGTGGGCGAAGAGACGGCTTCGCAACCGCAGTTCCACTTCCTGGTTTAGAGTGTCCTGTAGATTGACATCTGGTCCCCATAATCCGGCTAGTAAAGCAGTTGGATCGTCATAGCCCGGCCGACGACTGTGCCGTACGTGTGCCCTGAGATCGTTCCCAGGTCAGACCAATCGAGACCAACAGTGAGTCCGCCAATCCGATTTCCTCCTTCAGATATAGGAAACTCGGCCAAAGGGAATTTAGTCGCGTAGATTCCGTGCGGACCAGCCGTCCTCGAAGCACGGTGAAGCACGGTACCGGTTTTTTACTGGACGATTTTTCAGATATCCAATGAGAAGCACTGGGACAAGAACCGTTGATAAGAGAACGATGCGTCGATGTTTAACGTTGCTTACCAACCCAGTGAGCAAAGGGCCGTCTGTACGCAATTGTGGAAAAGTTTTCTGCCAATCCAGGGAGTGGCATAAAGAGAAAAATCGGGTTGGGTGTACTCCAACCACCTGTGTATGAGCTTGTCAAACTTGCTTCTCGGATCTGAAAGGCCTTTCGCCGATTCCTCTGGATACAGCTCATCACGAAGCTTGGACCAGTCCACATCCCAAATCGCCAACCGTCTGAATTTCTCCGTGCCGTGCTCTCTGAAATACTCGAGCACTTCACGATCCCATCGATAACTTCCATCACGATTCACGCTGGACATGTCGATGCCGCGTTCCTCGTAGCCCTCAATCCACTCCGACGGAACTTTGGCGATCACTTGCGGAGAAATAAATCTAACTTTGTGGTAAAACCGATAGAGGTCAATCGGTTTCTTCTTCAAAGTTAAATGTTCGAAGCACTGGTACCAACGAATTCTGCTTTTGAACCGATCGATGTCAACTAAACAATAGTGCATCAGCTTGATCTCGGTAAGATCAAGCATTCGAGAACCGGCTGGGATTGGGACCCGACGACCGTGTATCAGTTGTGTTTTGTGCTCACTTTCGTCATCGACGAATCCAACAGGAAGAATCGTAGGGTAGTAAAAGTACGTTAGATCCGAAAAGTTGACTTCGATCTCTGGCCATTGAATGCCGATTACGGTACCCGGAGCAGCGCTTAGAATGGAATCCCATTCTGGACTCGTGAGAAAGTTTGCAGTCAGAAACTCGTCTGCATCCAGGGAAAAGAGTATTTTGGGCCCTGGGGTGCGTCGCGCTTCTGCCAGGAGCATTTGTTGCCTAACCGGTTCGCTGTATCCCTGCGTGGGGTTATCAATAAGCGTTACTTTGGGAAACTTCTGTGCAATTTCCCGGGATCCGTCTGTTGAACTCTGATCAGAAATAATGATGTGATCCGCCCAGAGGCTGGTGCACTTCAAAAAACGCTCCAGTATCCATGCCTCGTTCTTGACGGGCGTCAAACAGAATATGAGTGGTTTACACATAAATGAAATTATCGGTTATCGGATTCGTTACAGAGCGAATTGCTCTCGGTCTTTTGGTAGGATATTCGCCAGTCGATCCCTGCACGATTCAGAAAGCGCGTCCTTTGGATACCTCTAAGGATGATGCGGCCGGGAGCTGCCACCGATGTTTTACAAGGACCGTAGCCCCGCCTCCACCCTTGGGATAGTCTCTACCGGTACCGTAAAAATTTCCGTCATCCACCTGCAGCGTCGCAGCAGAGTCTAACCAGTCCTGGACATCACCGTTCACTTCAATGAATGGACCCAAGTAGTAAGTTCCCAAGCTGAGAGGAAGCTCATCAATCATGCAGTCAATGAACCCCTCCGGAGAAAGGTCAAGGCGATCATCACTGACAAGTTCTGTGGAGGCAACGAAGTAAATCTTGCCCCAACCATTGAAGGTCAAACTAACTCGGCAGTTCTCCAGCGGCTTGCTGCCCGTCGCGCGATAATGCATCCGGACGCGGAGTGGCTTGCCTGATAGAAAGACTCCTTGCTCCCTGCAATTTTCATCCAGTGTCTGAATTCTCGTGAACCTGACGAGTCCAGCTCCTCTACGATCCGTGCGTGTAGCGAGATCTAGCGAGGCGGCTTGGACGGTAGAGGCCTGATATTGCGCGATCGTCTGTGCCGTCGGTCCGTCTGTCAGGCAGCGGCCAGAGTCCAACAGGATTGCACGCGAACACAGCTTCTCGACGGCGGCGAGATCGTGGCTGACAAAGAGCACAGTGCGTCCGTCAGCCGCGACGTCCTGCATCTTCCCCAAGCACTTCTTCTGGAACACGGCATCACCCACAGCCAAGACCTCGTCTATTATTAAAATCTCAGGCTCGAGATGGGCGGCGACCGCGAAAGCCAACCGTACTTGCATGCCGGAGGAGAAGTGCTTGACCGGGGTGTCGATGAACTTTTGGACGCCCGCAAAATCGACGATCGCATCAAACTTGCGATCAACTTCCCTCTTGGTCATTCCCAAGACAGTGCCGTTGAGATAAATGTTTTCCCGCCCGGTAAGTTCCGGATGGAATCCGGTTCCGACTTCGAGCAGGCTTGATACACGCCCCTTGAGCCGCACACGGCCGACTGTGGGTTCCGTGATGCGGCTTAGAATTTTCAGGAGCGTGGACTTTCCCGCCCCATTTCGGCCAATGATCCCGACCGTTTCACCCGGTTCGACCTGAAAAGAGAGGTCGTTCAGAGCCCAGAAGTCTTCGGAAGCAGGATTTTGCGATCGCGATGGTTGAAAAAGGCCCTTAAACCCGTAGACAACAGCTTCGCGCAGCGTGACATATCCGCGGCCCGCTCCCGAGTGAAGGAGGCGATACTTTTTACCGAGATTTTCTGTTTCGATGATCCAGTTCGACATGCGGCTAGATTATGTCAGCGAATCGACGCTCGGTCTTGCGAAAATACCAGACACCGGCAAGACAGAGAACTGCAGTTAGACCAATAGATAGCGAGATGCTTGGCCAATATAACGCTCCCTCGCCGCGGATTAGTGTCCAACGAAAGCCATCGATGACACCCACGATGGGATTCAGTGAGTAGACGAATCGCCATTTTGGCGGTACGACCGTGCTACTGAAGCCGACGGGTGATACGTAGAGACCGAACTGAACAATGAACGGCACAACGTACCTGAAATCTCTGTACTTTACGTTCAGAGCGCAAAGCCATAGGCCCACTCCGATGGACAACGCAAATGCCAATACAACGAAGGCGGGCAGAAACACGACATGCCAATTCGGCAAATAGCGATACCAAGCCAAGAGGACTAATAGGATCGCGAAAGAAATGAGGAAATCCACGAAGCATGTGATGACAGAACTCGCGGGAACAATAAGGCGAGGAAAATAGATTTTTGAGACAAGGCTGACATTGGAGATTAGGCTGTTGCTGCTTTCGGTCAGCGACGACGCGAAGAACTGCCATGGCAACATCGCTGCAAAAACCAACACGCTATACGGCGCTGCGCCCTCTGATGGGAGTCTTGCAATTCTGCCGAATATGACGGTAAAGACGAGCATGACCAGTAGAGGGCGGAGCAAGGCCCATGCAATCCCGATGACCGTTTGCTTATAGCGAACGAGAAAATCGCGCCATGCGAGGAAATAGAACAGTTCTCGGTATCTCCAAAGATCCGCCCAGTACTGCCTTTCGATTCGGCCCGCTTCGATTATCAACTCATCCATAAAAGATCTATACCTACCGTAAACGGTTGATAATAGCGCCGGAAGGCAAGCAGTCCAAAACGCCAACCTTCAAAAGGGTGCCGAGTATCGTCTCAAACGGGGAATCGCTCGATCGTTCAGCCTCGAGTGTCTTATCGCCTTCCCGTTCCATGCCAAGTCGGTCATGGGTTGTGGAGCGTAGCGTTCCGGCTGCCGACTACATCGGCAGTGTGTGCAGCAGGCTTTCGTCTCCGCAGCACTCTCTCAATCGTCTGTTTTGGGTTGAATACCAAATCGGCGACCTTCATGCAAATCGTCCCAGCCAGCCTTGCGCGATTTAACGGGTAACCCAAATCTTGAAGCCGCTTCTTGTGATAGCGCCAAAACTCCGCGCCCCGGAAATTAACAGCACCAATGGCCAAGAATTTGTAGTATTCGTCAAGAAGTTCTTGAAGACGCCATTCAATTTCGACCGGAGTCAAATAAGACGAGCCGTAAGTGGAGAGGTCGTTTAGCTTTGAACCCGCATAAGCATTGAATGTTTGAGAGGTCGTGGTAATCCTGTTTTGGTGGAGCCTTTCGAACGAAATAACCTGATGCACAAAACCGAAGTCAATATCTCGCAGGTACTTGAAACACGCGCTCACATCTGCTTCCGCGCTCGAGTTCGGATAGAAAGAATCGGCGCTGCGGACGAGGTCGCACCGATATAAGTTCGAAGTCGGATTCCCCAGCACGTCCAGCTCGCCTAGGAGCTGTTTCCGACCAATTTCTCGGCCGGAAAAGATAGTGCTGCCATAAGGCAGCCCATACGTCCTTAGATACCACTTATCGCCGCCGCCGCTAAGCTGATAAGAACCGACAATGCCAACCGACGGGTGCGACTCGGCGACAGCCGTCATTTGCGTAAGACATTCCGGGAAAAGCCAGTCGTCGGCCGATACAACCTTGCAATATTTGCTGTCTGGGGAAATAAGTCGAAAAGCTTTATTGTGGTTTCCGATTATATCCAGAAATACATCATTCCTATGGACGGTAATGCGCTTGTCCAAGCGCGCATATTTTTCGGCAAGTGCCTGGGTTCCATCCGAACTACAGTTATCAACGATCTTGTACTCCCAGTTGGAATAAGTCTGGGCCAACACACTTTCAATGCACTCTGCTAGGTAAGCTTCGCCGTTATAGACCGGCGTGACTACGCTAACGAGAAGTTCTTTAAGCATGCTCACAGCTTCGCCGCCAACAAGAGTATTGGTTGAAATCAGCGCGTCGCCGAAGTCTGGCTAACGGCGCGTTCTGCGGCCAATTCACCACTTTTGAAACTTTCGTCTGTCCACATGTAGCCCCAATCTCCATACCGCCCGCAGTAGGCGATACCGAGATCATCGAGATAGCCGTGGACCGTCTTGAGGGCGACTGCACGATCGAGGTCGAAGATGATGTTGGCATACCGGAGCAACATTGCCCTGCTGAACAGGACACGATCTTCTTCGCGCAGAAGGCCGCAACGGCGAAGGTCCCGGATGACGGGCTCGATCCAGTCGTTCGGAGATCCGCTAAACGGTTTGTACTTTTCAGAGAAGTAGACCTCCGCCTGAATGCTGCCAGCGCCGGCGGGAGCGTTCGTGGCGGAGAGCATGTGCGGAAAGCCGAGGCGCGCAAAGCAAATGTCCTCATCGTAGAAGTAAGTCATGTGGGCATCGGAGAGGTCTTGCCGGTTCACGCCGATGTTCACGAGGACCAATGTCGAGCAAGCCAGGCGTCCAGCCGCCTCTACGACATCTCGTGGCGCGCCTTGAATCATGCGAATGAGATCGGGCAGCGGGACCGAAGAAATCAGTGAGTCGTATTGAGTCTCATGGCCGTTCGAGAACGTGAGACGTCTTACTCGAGGATTGATGGATACCAGCTCGTGATTCAACTTCAGGTTCCCCAATGGAACAAACTTCCTCAGATACGACATGAATCCACCGTCTTTGGGATAACGGAAGTGAGTTATGTAGTGCACCTGCGGAGCCGATTGTGAAAGCGCGCCACGCAGCATTTCCTCCAGGCTGGGGCGGTAAATGCGCGGGCCGAGCCAGTCGGTGCTCATGTTCTCGGCAGACGTGAGATGATATTTTCGCGTGTACCGCATCGGAAACTGCTCGGCGAACGTCCGGCCAAAGCTGGACAACAGCCAGTCCGCGTAGGTCTTCACCGGTCGCTCGGGTGCCTGGCGCTCCTCGACGAAGTCGGTAATGACTTTAACAATGACGTCTTCCGGAAGTCCGTGAAGGTGGAGTTGCACAGGATGCAGGGGCCAGTAGCCGCGCCAATAGTTGTTCAGGTTGATTTGGACAGTCTCAAACTGCTGATCAACGCTTTCAGCGAAGAGGTCTTGAATCCGAGGATCCTTGGTAAACGAAATGTGCGGTCCGACGTCGAAAAGGAAGCCGCTCTCGAAACGGAACGATGCGGTGTGGCCGCCATGGTAGGCGTTCTTGTCATACATCACCGGGGCGAGACCTTCGGCGTGGAGCCGATATGCAGCGCCGAATCCGGCCATTCCCGTTCCTAAGACGACGATGTTCGGGTTGGACATTGAGATAGCTTCTCCTCTTTCCCCGATCTCGGTTTATTTCCGCTCCGTGGGCGTTGCCGCGTTCCGCGTAAAACGAGCTCGCAGGAATCGGCGGGGTAATCTTTCGACGTCAGTTCTGTGAAAGTGCTTCATACCGCTCGATCTGCGCTTGAGTAAGGCGTCTAAGATCGGCTCCCGCTTGGAAGGCCTTGTACCACTCGACAATCCACTCGAGAGCTTGTTTCAGGGGAAGCATGGGACGCCAATCCAAGCAAGTTCTCGCCTTCGAGGTGTCCAACTTGAGCGAATGCGACTCGTGGGGGTGCGTTCGAAGATCCTGGTTCCACGATGCGTGGTCCCCCCACGAGCGCGCCAATTCTTCCACAATCCAAGAAACCGGCTTGGCGTCCGCGTCATCGGGGCCGAAGTTCCAAGCAGAAGCGAAGCGATGACCATCCTCCGTGAGCCGCTCAGCGAGCATGAGGTAGCCGCGCAGCGGCTCCAAGACAAACTGCCAGGGCCGAATAGCGGTCGGGTTTCGAATCAGGCAGGGCTGCCCCGAGCCGAAAGCCCTGATGAGATCAGGAATGAGCTGATCGCCAGTCCAATCACCCCCTCCGATCGCATTCCCGGCACGGGCGCTCGCGACAGCCACGCCATGATGCTCAATCGAAGTGAGAGGGAAAAACGACTCTCGATAGGCAGTCGTCACGAGTTCGGCGCAACCTTTTGAGCTGGAATATGGATCGCGGCCACCCATGGGCTCATTCTCGCGGTATCCCCACACCCACTCCCGGTTTGCGTAGCATTTGTCACTCGTAACGTTGACCACCACGCACCGCTGCCTTAGCTGCCGTAGTGCCTCCAAGAGATGGATCGTGCCCAATACATTCGTGGAGTAGGTTTCGATGGGATCCTCGTAGCCGCGACGCACGACCGATTGTGCAGCCATGTGAACGACGACCTCGGGACGGCACTCGGCTAGAGCAGCCTTCAGCCGTGGATAGTCACGAAGGTCGGCACAGATCGAGTGCACGGTGCTGCAGACCTCCGCCTGCTCAAAAAGGCTCGGCTGGGTTGGTGGAGCAAGTGCGTATCCCGTCACCTCGGCACCCAGTGCATGCAACCACAAAGAGAGCCAGCCTCCTTTGAACCCGGTGTGCCCGGTGAGAAACACACGACGGCCCTTCCAAAACGAACGGTTAAGCATCGCGGCTCGACTGTCTGCCCCGCAGCGTGCCGATGGTGAATACCAAGCTACGCGACGAGAGGACGGACGCACCGAGTGACGGCGCGATTTTCATAAGATCCTGCCCGCAGGGACATCCTGCGCCGACGGTGGGTTCGGTTTTGCCAAGGCGTGTGGCCATAGCAAGTTCTGTTCCCGCCACAGCTCTTCGACGACACCACCCGGGACCGCATCGACATCGCCGAGCGAGAGCACTTTGTCCTTCGGAACACTTCTGCGCAACACACAACCTTCCGAAAGGCCGATCGGCAGCGCGGCGACTGAGCGAGCCGCAGTGGCGTTGTCGACCAGCCCATACGTGCAAAACCCTCCCACACCATCCAGGTGTTCTCCAGCTCTTAGATCGCGTTTGGCGACAGCCAGGACTTCACAAACAGGTCCTGCGATAGGGGCCACAGTCGGATCGCGGTGGATAACGGCGCGACCAATCGTCGAAGCGATCTGGATGTGTGGAAGATGGTATGGCGTGTAGAAAACGTAGAACGGTCCATCTCCGAGCTTGTAGTAAGCCAACTGGGTCTTCTTGAGCGGTGATTCTTCATGAACGATTACGAAGGCACCCGTGTGAGGCGCAGCACCAAGCGCATAATCGACGAGACCGGTTTCGAGCAACTGATCGGCGGGCAGCAGATGCGCTATCTCCCGAACGTCTGTGCAAGCTGGCCCGTACATTCCTCGTCGTCCCACATGAAATCCCGTCGCATTGGCAAGGACCGTTGCCTCCATAGACAGTTTCGTGGAGTCCGCAAATGAAGTAACCTTCCTGGCATCCTGGTCGTTTTTCTCGGCAAATGCCCGCTGCGTTTCGGGATTCCGGTAGTAGTCGACCATACCCTTGATATTCCCCGCTCCTACAGGGCGAAGCCCTAATGATCTGAGATAGCGAAGTAAGGTCATCGCTACCCCGGGCTCATCGCCGTCCGTGTGCGTGAGCACCACTCCGGCCCGGTCCGCCTTGACCTTGAGAATCGGGCCCACGAGCGAATCGAGTTCGGCGTTCACTAGCACCGCATGCTTGCCGTGCTCAAACGCATCGAGGACTACATGCACTGCGTGCTCGGTAGTTCCCGTCACCTCGATGATGAGATCGAGTGCCTCGCAGTTGGTTAGCATCGCGGGATCGTCGGTCAGCACCGGGAGGCCGCGAGCTATACTCGCTTCAGCTTCGAGTGCAGTCTTTGGACGACTCCACTTTGTGAATCCCGCCTCCCGGAACGCACGTTCGCCATGCTCCGGCGTTCGGTTGGCGATGGCCATCAAACGAATACCCGGCACAGGAGTACCGAGCTGCAAAGCAATAGCGCGACCCGTCGCGCCCGCTCCAACCATGCCGACGCGGATTGGATGACCTGATCTCTCACGCTGTAAAAGGGCCGTGTCAACAATCATGCGCACCTCCTACCGCTCGACGAGCGGCCAGTTGCGATCCTGATCAGAAACCACCTTAGCGGGTAAGGGCCATCGAATGCCGAACGCGGGATCGTCGAATCGCACGCCACGCACCGCGCTTGGGGTGTAAAACTCCGACGTCATATAGTACATCTCTGTACAGTCCTCAAGAGTCTGATATCCGTGGGCGCACTGCTCAGGCACGTACAGCATCCGGCCGTTTTCTGAACTCAACTCAGCGCCGTACCATCTGCCATATGATGGAGATTCCGGTCTGAGGTCGAGTACCACGTCGAAAATGGCTCCTCTCGTACAGCGCACCAGCTTGGCCTCCAGTGCGGGCGCGTCTTGAAAGTGCATGCCGCGGACCGTCCCCTTCTGAACGCTAAACCCCATATTCGCCTGGACGGGTGAGAAGTCGACACCGTGGTCGGAAAACTCTCGCGCGCACCACGCGCGCAGAAACCTTCCCCGATCATCCTGATGCGGATTTGGATCGATCAGCTTCGCGCCAACTATATCGGTATCCGAGAAGTGCATGTGCTCACCGCAGTTGCTCAGGCTGCCTTGCCGATCTCACAGACCGAAGTACAGCGGCACGGATCACACCGGTGTGGGGAGAGAAGCCAGTTCGAACATGCCCGGTCAAGTGCTGACCGCCAGAGAGGCTACCGCCATTGGCGTTGCAGGGCGCACTGGGAAGAAGGCAATCAGGTTACCATACTAGCGGGGGAAAGCATCTCCTTGCTCGAAGATTTTGTTCTTAAGTCATTGCGATCACTAGAGTTCGCAATCGGGAAAACCTACATGCGTGCACGTTAGTTCCAACCGATGTGTCTCGAGGAAGCCTCATGGACAAACAGTGGCAATAATCTTCCCGGATCCGGCTCGGCGTTTTGCACCGTTCGTCTCAATAGAATTCAAAAGCCTGATGCTCCGGGCGCCCCGCTCACCAGCACGTCGCCCCATCGGATCGGTCCCGTAGTCTCGGCAAAACTACCTGTTCTGGAGTACGATTTCTGCGCAGCCTTTCGGGATTAATCCGCCGCTCGCGGCGTCTTCGATCCGACGCGGTGACTCTCTGACCTCTCAAGCGCAAGGAAAGCAGGAAAAAGCAAGAGCAAGGCCAAAAGGAAAAACACAAATCCCCCGTCGCGATGAAGGCTGCCCGTCAGGAAACGTGGATCAACGTAGAGGCTAAGCAATGTCAGCGTTACTATCCGAATTCCGTTCTTGATCACCGACAACGGAAGCACCAATAGAATAAAGACAACAATCTTCCATGGAGTTCGGAGGTACAAATGTGCGGCCAGCAAGCATGTGATCAATAACGCGAGGCTCGATCGAATGCCGCTGCATTCAGCCGCAACCTCGATGCTGATGCCTGGCACAGAAATCACAAAACCTTGCCTCAGCGCAGGCACACCAACCAAGTTAAAGAGCCGGTAAGAGACCTCAGTTGATCCACGCTGAAGTAATTCTATTGTCCAATCAAGGAACCGTTCAGGCAAAGGAATCATCAGCACTAGAAATAGAAGGGGAAATGCCGCCGCACGAGCTGCGGCAAGGCCGTATGAAAACAAAAATCCACCTATCCAAATCAGTAGTATTGCCAGGGCGGCTGCAGAAAGCGAATCATCTCCTTGCCATGACACTGAACCACGTGTTGCCATCCAGTAAAGGACAACTCCAAGTAAAATCACTCCTATGCCGGCAATCATCGATGGTCGCACGGATGAGAATATCCGCCGCCGCTCTCTGACGATCAGGAAAGCGCTAACGAGTGGTATTAAAACAATATGAGATCCCGATGGGTTGTGGAGCGAATAGGCGAACCACGGGCCGAGAGTTCTCCAGAATACGATTGTCGAGACAATGACCAAGGTTCCAAAGGCTATATGCGCCTTTGTGGAACGGCCGCTATCTCTCTCTACGATTGTGCCGGTGTTCACGATTATGTGAATTACCTGAATTGGTTTGTAAAACGATCAACACTCTGTATAGCGTGATATAGCGCGAGGCAAAATAAAATTGACTTGGCGACGTCTAGCTCGTGGGTCAGTGCCGGCCACCGCTTTCCGGATGACTATGGTGAGGTTCATCGAGCTGCATTCTCTCGCGTAGAGACTTCAGCTAACTCATAAACCAGGCGACCACCCTCGATGGTCGCATACGCCACCCGTGCCCTATCTTTTCCTGGACCCACGATCTCCCATTCGTTCCCGCGGGGCATTAACTTCATCTCGCTTCTCGCTCTCCACCACAGGTCTACATCCCCTGGGAGGGCAGTCCATGTTTGGTCGGCCACAGTCATCTGTCGCAGATGATCGAGCAGCGACTCATAGATGCTGCGCGCCCGACGGTCGATCAAATAATCTGGGTGGGAGATGATACTGATAAGTCCGTTGCGCCCTCTAATGAGGCCAAGTTGTTGTTTCCACAGATCGATCGAATAGTTTTTCAAAATATAAAACAGCGAGTAGTCTTGTGTGGTCGTGACAGGGAGCTCGACGATGTTGCCGATAAAGTGAGGCATCACTGTGCAGCAGCCGCCTCGCATCGGGTCCAGATGCGCGACGTTTGGAACAGACATGTCATAGGAAAATTCGAATGCGTCATACCAGTCTTGGTTCCGATACATGGACCCAGCGCGAAAGCCCCGAGCACCGAATCGGTGCGCGTAGCTGTTGATTTGTGCTGCTCGGCGCAAAAATTCCCGCCGATCTCGGTACAAACCCCCGTCGTGGTTCAAGTCATGGATATTGAATTCAAATCCTCGGCTTCGGATTTCTTGCTCGAACTCGTCGGGAACCTGATATCGCTCCTCCGGCACGACCTCAAACGAGGCCTTAAATCCGTAGGCGCTGTCCAAGTCCATGAGCTGAGAAGTAAAATTGCGGCCTGCCAAAGTTTCCACGTCATGCGTCAAAATTAGGCAGTTGTTTGCACCCTCTGGCCAAAACCAAATGAAAGGGACTTTTTTTACTCCACTTATTTCCATCAATAACCGCAAGAATACTTCGTGGAGATTGTCCACAGTGAAGTCTACCGGCCAATTTGGGAATGCAAATTCCTGCCAGTCGCGGAAGTACAATCGTTGCAACTTGCGACGCACTGAAACCGGAAGACGTCCTCTGATGAGGTAATAGAGATTACGAGCTGCCGCACTCTCTCCGAATGCTTTGCTTCCAGATATCTTTCGCCGATACCGCTCCCGGCGGAGATTCTCGACCACTTCTGCGAAATCAAAAGAGAATGTAACCGCTTCGCCATTACAATGAACATCCTTTAAAGCATCGAATTGTGCAGATCCTGCTATGGATGCAGCGACGCCGGACTGCGATCTCCCGTAGCAAATGTTATTTATGCCGAATTGGAAGAAGCCAACATCTCCAGACGCGCAGATGGCGCTCGTAGTCGTAGGAAGGAGTGAATCCGGAGAAAGACGATAATAGTCCAAGAGGGCTTGATTCACGGTTTACCCTAACTTCATCTTTCCTCGGAAAAAAGGTTACGTCTAATAATGATACCGCGGTCGACAACTGTCCTATGACTCGCTTCGACCTTAATTCGCAAGAGGCAACCGCAGATGATCGCGTCATCGTAACGCTCATCTGTCGGTAGCAACGCTTCCTATCCAATATGACGATAGATCAATTTGCCAGCCATGACCCGCAATCCGTCTGGCATGGACGAAAACACATGCCTCGCCATCCTCAATTTCCAGCCATTAATTGAATTAAGAGAAGGAGTGTCCGGAAATCTCCAATAAACTAACCGTCGCGGTTGGGGGACCCAATGGTTCTTGAAGGTGAGGAGCCCAATATTGTCCTCCTCAGTCCGTCCCATGTCCAATTCTATTGCTCCGTTCGATTTTCCCGACGCGATGGCTCGCCATAGAAGCCATGGTATGGCTCCGAACTTGTTGAACCGCGCAATGGAACATCCATACTTGTAGTAGACCACGTCCTTGAATCGCAACGTCAGAATGGCAGAGATAGGAGTCTCGTCTTTATATGCAACACGAATCTCTAGGGCTTCACCCAAGCACAGAATGAGGTTTTGAAACCACGCGTACGGGGTGGGAGGCAGGCGGTGTCGGCCCCTCGTGATTACAAACAAAGCGTAGAACTCCTTCAATAGGTTTTCAGACCGCCCGACACTCTCGGTTATACCGGCCATCTCTGCCCGGCGAATCCGACGCTGAACGGAATCGCGGTCGAGCCTCCGTAGAACGTCGTCTAAATTCGGACGCAGATCAAGAACATGCAGACAGTACATCGCTGCAGGCAGAAGGTCCTTCGCGGCATTCCTTTGGCCAACATTCCCGTTGACTTGACGAACTTCTAGATATCTCCAATTTTCATGTTCCAGAGAAGTTTGCAGGTATCGAATCAAGAAGTCGAGGTCCTCTTGTGAGTCGCAGAGGGGTTCACAATGATCTGAAAAGGGTAGCGAAACTAGCCGACTGCCGGTGAGCCAACTATTAATACGGCAGAAGACCAAAGCATTCTTTAATTCGCCGACGGGCGATGAAGTCGTGAAAGCGACCGGCTCATACCCGTATGTGCGTCGAAGAGCCTTGAGCCAGCCTACTGTGTGAAACACGGAAGCCTTGGGATGTCGTCTTACAAGCTCCGCCCACCGAGAGTCTTTTATCGGATCAAGTTGATAGCAACTAAAATGAGGAACGCGTTGGACATTATCTGTTGATAAAAAACTATTCATCTCTGTACTCGCCGAAAATTCCTAACGAACCTCGGAAACAGTTGATCAATCTCACAAAACAATCAAACTGACGTAGCGAATTTGAGAGCAATTGATTTTGACATCTGTCAAAAGGATTTAGACGTAAGGGTGCTCGACTGCGGGATCCAGATGAAGCCTTCTGTTTAACATGGTCCCAGAAGTAAAACCATTCCGGTTTCTTTCGCCTAATTTCAATCGATAAGACAATTGAAACGAAGGAATTGATGACTCCCTCTCAAGCGGTGAGCCACAAAGTTGGGAATCCGAAAGCAAATCAAGAACACCGTTTCGGCGGTCACCCTTTTCTGTGGTCCGAAAGTTGGTGTGGCCTTCTAGCCCTCCCCGTTTTTCGTGGCGCGCCATTGAGAGGAGAATTCCAGAACTTGTCCGGCACAGTTCCAGAGGTCAACTTTACGACTGAATCGCTGAGATACCTCGATGGCGAACATCCACCGCACCAGTTGCACTGCAAAACTACGAATCAATCGGAGAGGGACCCCGAAGAATTGCTTGCCGGAAGGCTGCCCCTTAAATTCCCGGATGTCCGACCGACCTTTGTTGAACCACCACGTTAAAAAATACTCCGGGTGTAGGCGCGTCTCTTCGACCGGGTGATAGGTTATCGCCGACGGTTCGTAACGGAGCGGTTGTCTTGCAGCTAACAAGCGACGACCAAATTCTGTATCCTCATTGCTGATCAAGCTCGTTCCCGCACGTCCCAAATCAGTTCGAAAACCGCCGTATTTTTCAAACACTTCCCTTCTGAACGCCATGTTGGCTCCGAAGGGAGGTTCAGTCAATGGCCCTGGTCCCTGATTGAGGTCGAATGCAGCCATCGGTCCGGAGACCAGCGAGCTTTCAGGGTGAAGCCATTGCGGACGCGAGACATCCCATAGCGGCAACACTCGCCCGCCGGCTCCCGCCCAATCACCGCTAAACAGGTTCGCCGTCAGGTTTTGAAGCCAAGCCGTGCCAGCCGTCTCGTCGTCATCAATAAAGGCGAGAATCTCACCCCGGCTTTCCCGAATTCCAGTATTTCGGGCGTAAGACACGCCTTGCTGTGATTCCATCAAGTAACGGATGCGTTCGGGATGCTGGCGCCGAAAACGCTCGACCACGTGACGAGTTCCATCGCTCGAATTGTTATCGACAACCAAGATCTCCCAGGTTTGAGATCGGGGAAGAGTTTGGGCGACTAGGCTCTCAATAGTAGCCGCCAATTTTTCGGAACGATTGTAGGTACAGACAATCGCTGTGATTTTGATCGGAACACTCATCAGTCAAAACTCCCGATTTTCAGAGTGGTCTGCGGAGGGGGCAGCATTGCGAAATAGCTCCGTCTGGGCACGCGGCAAATTACCATCCAAGATGCATTCAAAAACCATCCGCAATTTGCCGGCAATCTTCATCTCTATTACATTGAATTGTCAAAGTAGTTCGGTCCTCTGGAGATGTCTCTTTCTCAAAGCCTCGTTACCCGGAGATTTTATGGTTCATTGAGCGCCCTGCGAACGATTCACCCTGTCGCGAGCAGTTTGGAGAAGGTTTCGCAAGTAGACTCCGGGTTTTCCCAGCGAAAAAAATAACTTCACGAATACCTTCGCCATTCGGGGATCGTTCTGCAGACTATCGAGATAAAATTTCTTGGCAGCCGTTAAATTTCCTGCGGAGTAGAACCTATCTCCCATAGCTGCATAGAATCGCGCGCGTATCCAATTCCTTTCCTTTTCATTATCGGTTCCTCGGCAAAGCGATTTCTCGAAGTCGTCAACACTCATATTCGACGAGGACCCTCGATACTGCTTCGATCCGCCGTGTCGAGCATACTCATAGGCAACTGCGCGCAAACAATTTTTGGAAAGCTCTCGAAACCCAAACTCATCCGCTTTTTTCCTCACCAGCCAAGGCACCGCGATATCCGCCGCCACGCAAAGTTCGATTTTGTCTTTCTGCGTAAAGCTGCTAGTTACACTGAGCTCGTGTTCGCGGTAACACACCATAGGTTCCGCGAAGTACGCGACATCGAACGACACTGCAAAGAGACACCATAGATACCAATCTGCAGCCCACATCATGTCGATCGGTGCGCCGCCCCAAGTCGCATCTAATGGAAACATGCTTATCTTTTCATAGCATTCACGACGAGCCATGGCTGACGCCGCCAGGACGTTATTTCCGTAAAGAAGCCTTTTCAAGAAAACGTGACCCTTAATAATTCCATTGCGATTGCGATATTTTGAGTAACCCAACACCCCCGTTTCTTGACCGTCCCTCACGCCAACGCCGGAACAAAAGGCGTATCCAACTTGAGGATGTTTTTCCATTAGTTCGACATAGCGCCGCAATATGTAGGGTCGCCGCAGGTAGTCGTCTGCGGAAATGATCCAAACATATTTGCCTCGGCTTAACCGAATACCCTCGTTTTGATTGCCAAGAACGCCGAGGTTCCGGTCGTTACGTACGTGTCTTACTCGGGGGTCGTGGAATGATGTTGCCACTTCCGCTGTATCGTCAGGCGAGCAGTCATCCATAATTAGTACTTCGAAGTCACCATAGGTCTGGGACAGTATGGAGCGCACACAATCTGGAAGCAGATGCGCTAACTTATAACAGAGGACGATGAAACTAACCATCGGAGCGCCCACGGAATTATCGGCACCGACCAATTGCTCAGCCGAGGTGTCTTTGATCGTTGGAGCCATTGAAGTCCTATGTTTTCAGAGATTGCCAGGCTGAACAGTGACTTCAGCCTGCGACCGAGCGTACCACCCAAAAAGGCTACGATACGTGAGCCCTCTCGTCTCTGACAGGTTCGTCCCTAAACCGACTCTTAAAAAGTGTTAGGTCTCGTGCTAGATCACACCGGAGCCCTTGGGAACGAGACTAAATCTGATCAACAACCGCCGGATGGGGCGGGGGATCTGATCCCAAGAGGCGAATTTTGATAACACTCGAATCGAATAGGCACCACTAAGAGTTGCCGCGATTACCCCAAGGCAACTGGCCAGAATGGGTGGCAACACGTAGAAACCAAGAAAAACGACCATGATTAAAGAAAGAGAAATTAGGCCGGTCCGTTTGTTGGCAGTAGACCAGCGGAATCCGCTAAGCTGGCGGACGATTGGATATAGCAGAAACCCGTAAAACACATAGGATCCAAAGAATGCGATTCCTGCGCCGTTCAAACCGAGAGATTTCACGCAGACCCACGCGAGGCCAAGACTGACGAGAGCCCATGCGAACTCCGTGCCGAAAAAAATACCCTGCCTTCCTTTTGCTACGATAATGAAACTCATTGGCCAGGTGATCACCTGCAAGGTCGTTCCAAGGCATATCCAACGCAAGACTCCCACGGCCATACTGAACTTCGCGCTGTACAAGAGACTGATAACCAAAGGTGTAAATGTAAGAGTAGCAATCAAACCGGGGCACGCTAACAATAGACCCACACGCGTTTGTTCGTTCACTAAGCGGTTGCACACGGCATTGTTCGCGGCGTGGGCGGTCAACCGGGGATAAAAGTCCGCTCCCATGGCCTGTAGGATGAAACCCACATATAGTCCACCGAGAGTCCAGGCAGATTGATAAAAGCCAACCGCTTCAGAACTGACTTCTCGGAGCAAAATGATTCGAACTGCATAGGCAATCCCCATGGTCATGAACCCACTCGCCATGAATGCTAGTCCCAGCTTCAGGAGAGCAGCTGATTCCTCCCAAACCTGGGAAGCAGTCATCGAGGGGATCTGCAAACGTACACTCCGGCTATACCACCAAGAAAAGACAAGGGACATTAGAGCAACTGCCACGAGGGATGGCACCACGCCCTTCTCTCGAAAGAAATAGACAAGGGGTATGCTGATAAGCGTTCCAAACAGCGCGCCCAAAACGCCCATTTTGGCGAGATCGACGATGCGTCGCATTCCTTGGATCAACGCCCCTTGACCAGCGGACACTAACTGAAAAAACACCGCAAGGGAGAGCAGAGACACGGCCCCCGCGTGTTGACTATTTCCAAAAGTTAAAGTGGACACTTGCCTGGAAAACACGACGAGCGAGAGGACCCCCAACGTCCCGAGTAGTATCGATGTCCTTCTCAGCACGGTGGTAGTCAGAGCGATCCGTTCGGAGTCGGCTGTACCCACAGCCTCAGCGATCTGGCGCACACCACTGCTGTTAATGCCCATTCCGCAAATGCTCTGGGTAAGATTGACGATGGATCCGTAGAGGCCGAACAATCCGAATCCGGCCGGCCCAAGCAAAATCGCCATCGCTTTGGTGCGGACTATTCCGATAACGATATTTAGTGCCGAAGATCCACCCACCAAAGCCGAAGACGTGAGAATTTGGCCGTAGGAATGATTCTCATGAGTTTCCGGCGGTGTCGCTTGAGGCGAGGTTTCCACCGGAAGAACCGAGATCTGATCGCTGCTCGGACCTAGTGACATACAAAAGGGCCACGCTGATTAGTTGGTTTGTTCATTTGATCTTTGTTGATACGAAAGCGTGTTCGCCATTCCAGTTGCGCTGCGAAATTTGTTCGCGAGTACAATCGAGACAATGCTTTCTTTCAAACACATTCTTAGCTTTGGAGAAATCCGAGTCAGGCCACGCTGTTCGAGGATTTCGACTCATCCCGTTCCCTGGTTGAAGGGAGCCTAAGCAAGCTTGCGTATACTTCCGTTGTAATCTGGCCGACCTCATTCCACGAATGCCGCTTGTTCGCGAAGCTCCATATCCGCTCTCGCCTGTTAGCCAGGTCCAAAAACAAATCGCTCGAGAAATATTGCTCAATGACTCTTGCTAGATCAGCCGGATCTTGAGGCTTGAATACCAGCCCCGTTTCTCCCTCGATGATGTCTTCTTTTAGGGATCCTACGTCAGCGGCGAGAACCGGCAGTCCAAAACTGTATCCAAGGAACATGACGCCGCTCTGGTAGATGTATCTGTACGGCAGTGCGAGAACGTCCGCCGCTTTGAAATAGAGTTCCGTCATGTCATCGGGAATGTACTCTTCTTTGAGCAGTATTCGTCCGCATTGCACGTCCTGACGAATTGCTTCTCTGATTGCGGCCCAATATTTCTCGCAATTCTTAGGTCTACCGGCGATGATCAATCGATAGTTGTCATGCTGAGCCGCAATCTGATGAAATGCACTGATAAGGTATTCGAGCCCTTTGTAAGGTGCGATGTTACCGAAAAAGAGAATCGTTCTTTCGCCATTACGGATGCCCAGTCGCACCTTTGCTTCGCCCGTGGTCAGCCGAGTGTTTGGAACAGCATTATTGATCCCGAACGGGATGACAGTAAGACGTACGCCTTGCACCCGGAATTCCTTAATGAGTTCAATCTTCATCTTTTCGGTGTGAACGAAGATATGGTCAGCAAGGCGATATTGGATTCGCAAAGTGAGTTGGTTCAAGGATGTGTCTTTAGAATCTCTCCTCCTCGCATTTACGTTGTGTAGAGTCAGGACGATGTTTTTTCCCAACAACCGGTAATAAAGCATGAGAAGAGTTCGATCGAAGAACTCGAATTTGTTGTTCCAAAGAATGTGGAATATTCTTGGCTTGGCGGTTAAAGCGTATTGAATCAATTTGGCGTAGTATGCCAAGACCCTGAACATCTTTTTCCCGAAGGTGGCATCCGGCCGCTGATCTCCTCTCAAATTGAGGAAATTCACCCCACGCTTACCGTGGAATTCTGGACTATCCAGTTCATCGCTCCCAATCAGGTCCAGAGATGCCCCTTTTGCAATGAGTTCCGTCGCGAGGCCGAACGCGTACGGTTTGTCGCCACCGCCTGTGAGCAGGGCCACAGCGATCTCACGAGTGGCCTCAGATGCCATCAAGTGCGGTAAAGCGCCAGCACCTTGGCGTGCCGTGTCGTCCTCATAAATCCGAAGACTCTGTTTCATGCCCCTGTCAATCTTTCCTCAAGAAGTTCGCATATCGCGTGACCGATGGTGATGTGCATTTCCTGAATCCGCGCCGTCGATTTGTAGGGAACCGATAGACAAAGGTCGCATGCGGTTCTCATTTGTCCCCCAGAGTCACCAGTCAGCCCGATGACGGTGACCTTGCGCTCTCGGGCCACCTCAATTGCGCGTAGTGTATTGTGGTTATTTGCCGCTGGTGGAAATCGCCAGCAGCACATTGCCCGGCCGGGCATGAGCGGAAAGCTCGCGGGTAAAGACATGTTCATATCCGTAATCGTTTCCGATTGCCGTAAGATCCCTGCCAGGAGTAGCTGACCGCCTGAAGCCAAGGACGAGTCAATAATGTCAACAGCGCTTGAAAGAGCTGAAGCAAGCTTGGGACGTCACTTGGCGACCTCCAGGAGTTCGTTCCAGATTTCCGTAATCTTATCCATGCCACGCTTGTGCTCCGCCGGGCCTAACCACGCTCACCGTGTTCTTGGCATCGCTAGCGACCGCTTCGCGAGTCTGTACCAGTGAGTGTCCGGGCACATAGACAACTGATTGCAGGGAACGGCTCATTTGCATTGCCTTGTTCCAGAGCATCTACCGAAGGGAGCGCCGTGCTTTGAGCAACTCGAGCAGCTTCCTGAAGAACTCAGGACTCCTAAGACATCCAAATACATTTGGAGGCGTCATCTTCCTTTTCTCGCCTTTCTGCGCGTTTTAGATTGCTTTCTTCAGCACATTTTTCAATCTGCCTGCGTGAGAGCTTAGGAAGTCACTCCTGGAGAGATATACGTCTCTGAATTCAGAAAGGACCCGCCTAGCAGCAACAGCCATTTCGAATCGCAACGAACGGCTCGCCTGTCCTGCATGAGGCTGCTCGTGGTAAACCACTCGGAAGCATTTTTCGCTACGCGGCTGGATCCGTTCACCAAAGACAAGGTGCTCATCCTCGGTGGTCCAAGAGACCGCTTTCTCATCGCACACTATTTTGGCAATCAGATCCTCTTGGCTTGTTCTTTTACGAACCCTCACCTCAATCGTCTGATCCGAAACGTTTCCAATCATCAGTTCATTGCCATACATCTCCACCTCTTCCGCATTTATCCCGTTCGCGCGGCGGCGGCAGGCCCTTCGGATAACGTGTCCCAGCGGACGCCAGCGCAGACCACAGTTCAGAGCCGCGATTTTGTCAACCAGCTCGATCAGTCCGACACCGCCGTCCTTGAAAAAGTCATGGTGGGCCGCGATCAAACAGGGCTTCCCTAAGAGAAGGTCGAAGGCAAAGTTCTCTAAACCGTGGAAAGCGTACCTTCGCGTGAAAATAGGAAAGCCGTCGTACGTCATGATGGCGACATCCCAAACATCCCTGATTCGCGTTCGGGCATTTCGGAAGTCGACCGGAACTATCTCGGTATTGACTGCGGCAAGGAAACCTGTACGTTTGAGCACTTCGGGACAAGCGGATGAAAAAGCTCCCTGCGGAAAGACCATGATGGGATCGTGTCGGATGCCCGTTCGCGCCTCGTGATTCCGCATCCTGGTTTGAGCGAGCCGAGCCCTGCTATGCAGGACCTCTAGTAAATTTGTTCCGAACTCGCCCGCGGTGTGGTCACAGCCATGAATTGATACTGAGAAAAGTTCAGCCTCATTTCTAAAGAAGTCGCCGTCCGCAGGGGAGGTGCGACGCCAATTCCAGGGAATAAAAGCGATATTTGTAGTGAACCCGTATCGGCGCATAAGATCGCGCAGCTTCGCGAAGTCGCAGAAACCGTACCGGGGTCTCAGCAGTGCATCGTCAATGATCATGCAAGCGCCCAGTTCCTGCGGCCGCCAGGAAACATTTGGGAACATGAATCTGATGAACATCACGAGGGGCACGACCGAGCAAAAATGGGCTTTGACGTCGTAGAAACCTTGGCCTACCGGCTGATCGATGTCGATCATTTGGGAGCTTGTGCAGAAGAAAACGGGGGCGGCCTTCTGCCGGGACCGAAGGAACACCGGAGCACCTCCGGCCGAGATGACTGCCGCAAACTTCGATTCTCCCTCGGAGGGAGCACTAATCAGAACCGCATCTTCACTCCTCAATTGCGACGATACTTTGAGCGCGGCCATTGGTCCCGCTATGCCGGTCTCACCGGACACGCAGAGTGAGAGATTGCCTACAGGTGCATCCTGGAGCGACAAATTTGCATCCCTGAACAGAGACTGGAGCGCACGTGCGCAAAGACTCCGGTTGTCGTCTGCGTAGGCGTAAAACGCAGCCGGCCGCGAATCCATAGGGCTGGCTCCTTCCAGTTGGTTCACCGTGGTCGCGACTGCCTGTATCGATCCGAATATGGCATATTCCGTAGAACTCCAATCCATGTCCGTTAGTTCTGAGACATCAACTGCCTTGCAGGGCACGCCGAAGAAGTCGAGAACACGGCGCAGGCGATGCTCTCTCGGTCCGGGGTTGCCTTCGTGCACGATGATTGCTAGGTTCGCCAAGAATGATTCCTACAGATTGAAGATTGGGTTGCGCATGTCCTAGGTGGGTCTCCGCGCTACCACTAGCGAACGCATGGCCCGGCTGCGAGCCACAAGGTTAAGCAACGGGCTCGCCAACCGGCAGCATAGGGTGAGAGCGGCCCCAGCCGAGTGTGGAATCCAGCAGAAATGCTCCTTTGTGATGATCTCGAACCCGGCAGTCTTGAATGGAGAAGCGTACTCTTCAAGCGAAGGGATATAGGTCTCGGCCGGATCCCTGACTGCGTCTCTGAAACGACTTCGAAAGGCGGGAAATCGGTCATTCATGTCAATGTTGATGCATACCCCTCCCGGTCGCAGCAAGCGATAGATATCTGCTGCGCAGTCCGGTCCCTTCCCGAGCCGATGGCAATACCGGAATGTGTTGACTCCCACGACTAAGTCGAAGGAACCGACTAGATCTTCGGGCGGTGTGGCACGGGTCGCTGCCAGGTCATCCAGCAGCCGTTCGTTGCGAGCAACATAGAAGCTCAGTTTCCCAGCGAGAGTAGGTAAAAGAGATGCCTTGACTTCCTGCTGTGCGGTTTGGACCATACGAGGGGAGAAGTCTGCTCCGTACGCATAGTCCACGGGGAATCCATTCTCCTCTAGAAGAGAAATTAGACGGATAATGTTCATCCCTCCACCACAGCCGTACTCGAGTAGGCGAAGAGGTCGTGCCGGTGAGGTCCGCAAGTAGGAAGCCACGATGCTGAGATACAACCGGGCATAGTCGTTGCGCAGCAGGTAATTGATCCCGAATCCGGCTGTTCCGCTGGCATATTTGCGTATCTCATCCTGGGATTCGTATTGCTCGAGAAACTTCTTGGTGATCTGTTCGGTCTTCTGCATCGTTTTCCTCACCCTTTGTGTTCGTTGGGATTTGCCCATTAAGTCATGCAAATTTTGTTTCACGCCACCGCGAGTCTCTCTTCGAGAAGCTCACAGATCGTGTGGCCGATCGTGATGTGCATTTCCTGAATCCGCGCCGTCGATTTGGAAGGAACGCACAGGCAAAGGTCGCACTCCGTTCGCATCTGGCCCCCCGATTCACCCGTCATGCCGATTACTCTCACATTGGTCTTACGAGCCACCTCAATTGCACGCAGGATATTGCAGCTATTGCCGCTGGTGGAAATCGCTAGCAGCACATCGCCCGGCCGGGCATGAGCCGACAGCTCGCGGGCAAACACATGTTCATATCCGTAATCGTTTCCGATTGCCGTCAGAGCGGACGTATTGGCGTGCAATGCGATGGCCCGGAGGGGTTGCCGCTCCCGCAGGAAACGGCCTGTAAGTTCCGCCGCGATGTGCTGCGCATCCGCCGCCGATCCCCCATTCCCTGCCAGGAGTAGCTGACCGCCTGAAGCCAGGGAAGAGCCCATAATGTCAACAGCGCTTGAAACAGCTGAGGCAAGCTTGGGAAGTGCCTTGGCAACCTCCAGGTGTTCGTCCCAGATGGCCATAATCCTATCGATTTGTCGGGTTGTATTTCCCAAGTGCGTGCTCCAGTTCCTAATGCTTTCGGATGACGCCCATGGCGTCGCCGGCATCGCTGACTTCTCGTCTCTCGACCTGATACATCGCCTTATCCCAACACCTGGTCAACGAAGATTTCAACTGGGGCAGCGTCGTCTGCACCCATTTTGCGGCTTGCCATCCAAAGATAGGTTCGATCCAGGCATATTTCTTGCGTATACGGGGCACGTCCAGATGACCGTGAAGTTGTGCCGCGAGATCTTGCAACTCGGCGACAATATCTGGCCGTTCCGGATAGAAATTGTCAAACCACGTCTGCATGTAGTTCAAACATGCCTTCCGAACTCGCTGGCTTTCTTCCAGCGACCGGAGGTACTCGATATGCAACGTCATCGAAACCAGCATCGCATCTTTCTTCCTATTTGACGCACCTATGCGGCTCAGCCGGTTCGAGGCAGTAACTCTGTAGAAAACCCTGGCTTCCGGTACGAAAAGAGTGCCTTTGGAAGCCAGGAGTACACGGCAAAAATATTCACCGTCGTCATCACTAAGGAGCCGTGTGTCCCAAGGTCCGGCAGCTTCGGCAAGTTCCCGACTGGTCAGCCAGGTTGCCGTTTGCATGTGTAGGTTTTCGCCCATCTTCCTCAGGAGCCATTCGACAGGAAGCAGGTTGTGCCACAGGGAAGTCGGCACGAAGCGTGCGCGGTGGGTCCGATAGTTGAAATAGGCCCATGGCGAGGACAGAAGTAGTTGCCTTGTGTCAGAGTTCTGCAACGCGGCAAGTTGGCGCTCGATCTTGTCCGGCGCCAAAAGATCATCCGCATCCAGCCACTGGATGTAGTCCCCACGGCTAAGCTGCAAGGCGTGGTTTCGGGTCGCTGCGGCGCCCTGATTCTTTTTGGACACGACTCTTATCTCTTTCGAGGAGACTCGTTGTGCCACTTCCGCGGTCCCATCGCTGGAGCCATCGTCCACGACGATAATCTCCTTGCGTTGCCATGTTTGTGCAAGCGCAGATTGGATTGTATCGGCGATCCACTCCTCGGCGTTATAAGCTGGGATCAGGATCGAGACCAATGGCTTCATTGTTTGTCTTCAGTCCCTATGAGAATAAGTCTGACGATTTCCTACCTACGGTTCAAGGCTTAGCGCATCCTAAGGTGTGCTTAGAGTAAGCGAGATCGGCGCCTGAATGAAAAAGATCGATATTCAGCCAACCCGGCCTGCTATTCGGTCCGCAACCGAGGTTGAGTCTGAGCGGCCGATCTCGCAGATATTCAGACGTTTTTCTTAATGCTGACCAATGCCGAAGATACATGCGCCCTGTCCGTGAGTACATTCATAGAGTTTCAAGGGAGATGCCGATTTCAACCTTGATCCTTGCTTTAAACCAAGTACCAGCACCCAGTGATGTCAATTGGCCTCGCAATCGGCACGGTTGGTTGTGCAGCTGTTCCAAAACTGTTCCGCAGTACAGTGGAATCTGCCTGCTGCTCGGCGCGATTATGGAGTTGTCGCGGCCGGAATTTGGCCAATTCATTAGAAGGGGGCGCTCGCCGGTGATTAACGTCAGCAAATACGTGCAAAATCGTTTGAACACTGACCTACTTGCATTTTTATTTTCGATGAATGGCAGCCTTAGTATAATAAAAAAACTCGTCGTAGTGATACCGTTCATCTTTGGCCTCGCGCTTACTCTGCCAGCACGCCCTCAGGGCACCTACACGGCTGCTTCCTGCAATCAGAGTGACGTGAACGCGGTCATCAAGAGACCAACGCATACCGCGGTTAACGGAGACACCACAACAAACTGTGAATTAAGCGAGGCAAAATGAAGACGTTTATAGCCCGGTTTTTATTGGTTGCGATTTTTCTTCCGCTGCTCTTTCTCACATCTTCACTCAAAGCGCAAACCGTCACCGCCAATAGTTGCAGTGCTACAGATGTGAAGAATGCTTGGGCCACCGTAACCTCCGCAACGAAAACTTTCGTAATCCCGGCGGGAACCTGCGATTGGAGTACGGGCGTCACCCTTACCGCGCCGACAGGCAGCACGAACCTGACGATTCAGGGCGCAGGGAATACGACTGGCTCCGACAGCTTGGGAAACCCAACCGGCTACAATGACCAGACCATCACTCAAATAAACACAACGACTGCCGGCATAGTTAATTTCAACGGGTCAACTTCGCAAACCTTGTTACGCATCACCGGACTCTCTTTTCAGTTTTTGAATTCAACCTCCAGCTGCTCAATTGTGTTTGGCGGCGGACAGCTGGCGGCAATGCCTACTCCGTTTCTTCGTGTAGATCACACGCACTGGACCACAACACAGAACGGCGTCTGCCTAGCTGAAACGTATGGGGCGGTTTGGGGGTCTGTAGATCACAACATAGTAGCTATTCCCGTCAGCAATAGCAGCTTTCAGGGCGTGTCGAACTTCTGGCGGGTGGGTGCTGGTTACATAGGTGACGGTTTTGCAGCGGGCGCTTTTGTTTGGAATAAGCCAACGGCTTGGGGTACGGGTCAATTTCTGTATTTCGAGAACAACTTCATAACCGGCGGCTACATGAACGATTGCAGCAGTGGCGGAAAAGAGGTTTTCCGCTATAACACCGTTAATCAGTCAATCGAACAGGGGCACGAGGGAACGGGAGACTTTCGTGGGTGCCGCGCCACAGAATACTATAAGAATCACGTCACCTGTAGTTCTTTTAACGGTGGCGTAGCGAGCACCCGTGTAGGAACGATGCTCGTGTGGGGAAACACAACCACAGGGTGCTCTAGCCAACTCATCGGGCTTAATGAAGATAGAACGAACGGCCATCAGTTCGGAGCGCCCCCGGATTGGGGATACTGCGGAACTGGAGGTGTGTATCCGGGGCCTAGCCCTTGGGATGGTAATTCCTTGGGAGCCTCTAACCCATCAGGGTACCCTTGTGTGGACCAGCCAGGGCGCGGTCAGGGTGATTATATCTATGGGAGTGCTTTCGGATACGGCGAACCGATGCGAGCGAACGTGACGCGGAAAATTTGCCCCGTGGCTAGCACTGTCGTCAACGGTCAGACCGTGACTTGCCCATCGGGCTATACGATTGGCAACGATAATCCGGGCACCGGAAGCTGGCCACACAACGCGCTTGAGCCGATCTATGAGTGGATGGATTCAGCGCAAGGTAACGTGGGCGGCGACTGCGGAAACCTTTCAAACTGTCTTCCGAATCGAGACTTTTACCAAGAAGCGATAGGTCAGGCAGCGCAGAGCAGTTCCACCTCACCGTTCAATGGCTCAAGCGGCGACGGACATGGAACGCTTGCCAACCGTCCGACGAGTTGCACGCCTGGTCCTGGCGGGCAGTTCGGCGCTGGCCCTCCGGGGCTCGGCGGGTCTCCGGGGGTGGGATATTGGGCGACAGACACGTTCACGTTCTATGTCTGCACGGCCACGAACACTTGGTCTACCTACTACACGCCTTATGCCTATCCGCATCCTCTTATTACCGGCGGCGGCACGAGCGGGAATGCTCCAGCCCCTCCAACGAATGTGTCGGCTGCCGTTAATTAAGCTGATCGAGTGTTCTGCACACACGCAGGACGCTAGCGGTCTGACTCGGCGTGGAAGAAGTTGTCCCCGGCGTAGTTGATTGCAGTGGCTCTCGATTTTCTGCACGTTACGCGACCCGGGCCTGTTGAGTCAACGACAGTGGATTCATCCGACGATGTAAACCTTCCAGCTCCCGGTAGCCTT
>Ga0185299_10001422_pt1 | contig 46587 bp, 37 predicted proteins | sample PaiPotPPA55metaG_FD_128002 | JGI IMG/M metagenome (GOLD analysis project Ga0185299, IMG submission 128002) | Iron sulfur acid spring bacterial and archeal communities from Banff, Canada, to study Microbial Dark Matter (Phase II) - Paint Pots PPA... ... | reverse complement strand
TGATCCGTGCGAACGCGCATCTCGGGAGACAAGTAACTGAACATATGATTTTGCTGCTGATCGTCTCCGCGCATGTCTTCTCGTACCACAGTCGCCTGTGGATTAGGAGTAGTTTTTCAGCAGCCTGCTAGAGAACCCGCCCATGTTGTACCGTCCTTGTACCGCGAGTTTTGAAGAAAATCTGAAACGCCAAGAGACAATCTTGGAGACGAAGCGCAAGGACCCGCAAAATGCTACACCCACCACACGATCTTTTTAGAGGATCGCATTAGAGGATCGCACGTTGCAGCTTCAGTCGGCGAAGCAACTGTGCGTTCGCGGCCACGATGATAGTTGACAGACTCATCGCGACTGCACCAACGCTCATGGGAAGATCCAGTCCCCAACGGACGAGAAGGCCTCCTGCGACCGGGATGGCCACAAGATTATAGTAGGTCGCCCAAACGATTTCCCAAACTCTACCTTAAGGTGCGAGGGTAGCCAAACTCAGTCTATCTGCCTCACGCGGCCGCCCGGGTCACTTCGCAACCAAGCCAAGAAGGACTGCGCTGGAAACGAATGACAAGCCGCTCACCAGTGCATGCTGAGCATATCGCGGCCCCTCGGTATGCTGCCCAAGCGCGCCCCTGATGGCACTCGTTATCATGTAGAAGAATCCACCTGCAACATGTGCAAACAATATCCCTAACCAGAAGGTGGACGTGGAATTCACCAGGTAGAACCCAATTACGCCTCCAACAATTGTCATGCTCTCCACTCCGGGCGCCCATGTGATCGCTTTCTTACGCTCAATTCGAGCCCCGAGCAACAGCAGTATTAGCGCCAGACCTTCAGGTATCTTGTGCACTGATATGCCTGCCACAAGGCCGACGTTTGGATGGCCAAGTAGATTGTCACCGAAAGCGATGCCCAGCCCATCCATGGTGCAGTGCAGACCGAGAGCGATCATCAACATCATTGCTGTCTGTGCCAGTTGCGGATTTGCTTGTTCGAGGTCGTTTACGGCACAAGCTGGACAGACATGGTAGACATATTTGCCGACGATCCAGAGGAGAAGATATCCGGTGGCAGTGGCAAATAGGAGGGTTGGCCACGTTAAGAACTGTTTAGCGCCAGGTAACACGTCGAAGAGCGTAACTGCCAACAGGGTGCCCATCGCCGCAGCGACCAGCAAACTGAGTCGATGCAACGCGACCTTGCGAAGAGCGAGGCCGAGCGCGACTCCGGCGAATGCGAACAGAGTTGCCACGGCTGGGTGCAAAAACACAACCTCTAGTGAATGGGCCACAGTGGTCATAATAAAGCATACCCATTAAATCACACTACCATACCCCGTATGGTATATTGAAAAGGCATTCAACTATGAGCCACACAGTCAAAGAAAAACAAAATCTCCTTCTCAGGGCCAAGCGCATCCGAGGGCAAGTAGAAGCTCTGGTTCGAGCCCTGGACGAAGAGCGTGATTGCTCTGAAGTTCTGCAAGTGATGAGCGCAGCCAGAGGAGCTATGAACAGCTTGATGGCCGAGCTTCTAGAAGGCCATATCCGGAGTCACGTTCTAAGTGGAAAACAGAAACCGACTTCACCGCAGGCTGTGGCCGCTGATGAAGTGATCGACATGGTTAAGTCGTACTTGAAATAGCCGCCTTGGCGGTACGGAAGAGTACCTGTTTATGAGCTCGCCTACGATCGAAAAGTCTCCGTCCAAAACTTCCGAACTCGGGCAGAAGCGGGGTTCTCCTCACCTGAAGGAACCGGGTCTCGGTGCTGAGCATGAAGAACACGGGCACGGGGTAGAGTGGGCTGAACTCGTCCGCATTGCTTTTGTGGCCTTGGCTGCGGCCGCGGTCTGGTTTCGGCTTTGGGAGCCGTTTCCGCACCTCAGTGTTATCGGCATAGTGGCCGCGCTGATCGGTGGATATCCCATTGTCAAGGAAGCCTTCGAGAACATCGTTGAACGAAAGATGACGATGGAGCTCTCGATGACCATCGCTCTCCTCTCGGCCTTGGCGATTGGAGAGTTTTTCACTGCTCTGGTCATCACCGGCTTCGTCCTCGCCGCCGAGGTGTTGGAGGGTCTCACCGTTGGTAGAGGCCGGCGGGCGATTCAGAGTCTTCTCGATTTTCTTCCCAGAACGGTCGCAGTCCGCCGCAATGATCAGGTGGTGGAAGTAGCGGTCGCTGAAGTTCAAGTTGGTGACACGGTCATCGTGAAACCGGGTGGACGCATCCCGGTGGATGGCATCGTGCTCAGCGGCCGATCGTTTGTGGAACAAGCGGCTATCACGGGCGAAGCCATGCCGGTTGAGAAAGCACCGGGAGATGGCGTCTATGCCGGAACCATCAATCAATCGGGGGCTTTGGAAATCGCTGCCCAGAAACTCGGGCGCGACACGACGTTCGGAAGAATTATTGAAGCCGTCGAACGGGCGGAGAAGTCGCGGGCTCCTATTCAGAAAACTGCGGATCGCCTGGCGGGTTACCTTGTGTATTTTGCCCTGGGGGCGGCAGTTCTGACATTCATCGTCACTCACAATGTCAGATCAACCATTTCGGTCGTAATCGTCGCCGGAGCATGCGGCATTGCGGCTGGAACTCCGCTTGCAATCCTCGGCGCAATCGGCCGAGCGGCGCATCAGGGAGCCATCATTAAAGGTGGCCTCTACCTGGAAGCGCTGGCTGCCGTGGACACGGTGCTTTTGGACAAGACGGGGACGCTAACTTTCGGTACTCCGCAGATCCGGGAAGTGGTTTCAGCCAATGGCTTCGGGGAGCGACAGATTATAGCCGCTGCCAGTATTGCGGAGCGCAAATCCGAACATCCTCTCGCCAAGGCAGTTGTGGCCCGGGCAACGGAACTTGCCATTCCGCTCGTGGAACCCGATGAATTCTCTTATACGCCCGGAAGAGGAGTCAGGGTGAGTTATGGAGGCGAAGAGATCCTTGTGGGTAGTCTGTCGCTTTTCGTGGCGCACGGCATGACAAGGGGTTTGCCTGTGAGTAGTGACGGTGCGGGCGGGGTGTCGGACGTTTACGTCGCTCGCGCGGGGCAAGTTCTTGGGAGCATCCGGATTGCTGATGTTTTGCGGCCAGAAGCCAAGAATGCGGTTGCGGCAATGCGGCAGATGGGTTTGAGAACTGTTCTGTTGAGCGGAGACACGCAGGCTGTGACTTCATCGGTTGGCCGCGATCTCGGAGTGGACGAAGCGGTGGGAGGACTCCTGCCGGAGCAGAAAGCAAAGCGGGTGACTGAGCTGCGTAGTAAAGGGCGTAATGTCGCGATGGTCGGTGACGGAATCAACGACGCTCCAGCCCTGGTAGAGGCCAATGTCGGCATCGCCATGGGTTCGGGAACTGATGTTGCTCGGGAGAGCGCTGATGTGATCTTGATCGGAAGCGACCTGTCGAAATTAGTCGAAACTTTGCGACTTGCTCGACGATGTCGCGGGATTATCATGCAGAACTTTGTGGGCACGTTGGTCGTGGACAGCGTGGGAGTGGGCATGGCCGCCTTCGGTTTCCTCAATCCGCTCCTGGCCGCCTTTATTCATGTGACCTCCGAGTTAGCATTTATCCTCAATTCCACGAGGCTGTTACCACGGAGTTCTGAAATCGGGCGCTGAGCCACGCGGGATTTGCGGCAATCCGGGCGTCTTGAATTTGTCGTTATGCATCTCACTGATGTCATCCATAGTCGAGTTCGGGGACTCCTAGTAGTGGCTCTGGCTATCCTCTGCCTCTGGGTAGCAGCGTGGGTCTTTCTTTCGGGGAACTCACAAGAACCGGTTGCTTTCGACGAACTCTACGTCCTATTGGACTGAAAAGGCTCTGCTAAGTTTTGCAGGATTGGCAAAAACATCATGACCGCGCATCGGGAATATCCAGACGCTGGAGATTGCGTATGACCAATCCACGCAACCATTCGAGACTCTCGACCCTAGTGGTGGTTGTGTTTCCCGTTCTTTCGTTGCTGGCGTCGGCTCAGAACAAGAAAGAATTCAGCTACACAGTCGGATCTCACGCGGTTATCTCGATCACAAACAATTATGGCCCCATCACCATTAAGCCTTCCAGAAACGGGCGGGTAGTGATCACGACAGTCTACGATTCAGAGAATGTAAGCCTTGAGAACGAGCAGCATGGCAATCGTATCGAAATTCGCTCGATATCTCCCCACGAAGGGAGCGGTCCCGTGAACTACACAGTGCTGGTACCTGACGATTCACTCGTCCGCGTGCGCTCCTCCAGCGGGACCGTTCACGCGCAAGGACTGCATGGTGATTTGATCTTGCAAACAGAAAGTGCAACGGTGGAAGTGAGCGATGTCAGCGATGCCCACCTTCACGTGAACACTCTCAGCGGTCCGATCAGTCTAACGAACATCCGCAATAGCCATCTTGACGTCCGTTCTGTAAGCGGTGAGGTCACGCTCCACGACGTGACCGGGTCATCGGTAGAGGTGAACTCAGCGCGCGGCCGAATCAATTACGACGGAGACCCAGGTCCAGCGGGAGAATTTAGGTTGACGAGTCACTCGGGGGATCTCCACATCTCGATTCCCACAAGTGCTTCCGTAGATATTAGTTCGCATTCGGTAAATGGCAAATCAGACGAGTATCTTCCGAAACGCGACGGTGCTTTGGCGAGAAGTTCCAGGGATCTTTTCCTGAAACCGACAATTGCAAGCGCATCCCGCTTCGTGTTGCGCTCATTCAAAGGCAATATCCATGTTAGTCGGCCTTAGCCCACAAATTGAGGATTAGATTTGAATGGCCAAAAACAAAAGGCGCATTGGGATCTCAAGTACGAGCAAGGCCTACCATCCCTGACAGAGCCAGATCCGTTTTTTGTCTTTGCTTGCGGGCACTTTGTGGAACCATCTTTTCCGAACGCGGGTACGGCATTGGATCTAGCTTGCGGCCTTGGGAGACACGCCCTATGGCTGGCGAGCCGGAACTGGCGGGTTTGTGGGTTGACCTTTCCGAAGTGGCGATTAAAAAGCTAAATCACCATCGCAGGCTTAACTTACAGATCAGCAGCCCGCCTGGTTTCAACGCGGAGATCACCTTGGGGAAGAGATTACGATCCGCAAGGTAGAACAGCAAAATCAGATCAAACTGTGCCGATCCAAATTTGTATTCGGATGCGTCTCCTACAAACAGATCAAGAGTGACATTCAATTCAATGGCAGCTGGGATACGGACGCAAAGTTGACGGCCGCCGCTACCGATGCCTTGAACAGAAATGAACTTCCATTACTTGTTCCCGACCTCCATGTGCTCTACCACGACGAGCGGCAAGTCCGGGATCGTGGAGTCGTCGAGTTTACAGGCCGGAAGGCGGCTCCGGAAGGTCTGAAGGTCAGACCCTGTTTATAGTACGCTCCCTTCGAACAGAGCGATTCATCTCAAAAAGCCCATGGCAGATCGATTTGTATTGGCTGATGTGGTACCCTGCGTTTAGAATCGGTTTCCAAATATTTGGTCGGTTGTAGGCTGTAAAGAATCGATATGCAGTCGATTTCAAAAAAGGTAGCTTTTTTTTGCCTAATACTGACATTCTGGTCAGCATTAGCATTTGCTGCCCATCACCATTCGAGTGCGGCTGAGTCGGCAAAGTGTACCGTCTGTGTCGCCGCTCATTCATCCTCGCCAAGGGCCGACTCCACACCGCGCCCTACGACGTTCGTTGTCGTGTCCACCTTTCGAGCAGAGCCAGTCTCTGCCAAGAAGCGCTTCATAGCGTTTGCACTCAGCGTTCGCCCGCCTCCTAGCGTCTAAAAATCAAATTGCAGTCGTATCTAGCCGGTTCGTATCCCAAGAACCGTTTCCTTTGGTTTTTAGACCAATTCTCTGGAGGAATTCATGTTGGCTTCTTACAAGAAGTCGCTTTATGCGGCTTTTCTGGTGGTTTTCTATTTGGGGCTGGGCCTAAGCGCCTACGCGCAGTCGGGCGGAACTTCGTCGGGAATTAGCGGTACGGTCCTCGACCCTTCGGGTGCGGTGGTGGCGAACGCAACGGTTGAGATTCACAACGCGGTCAGCGGTTTTGACCGGACGACTACTACTGACAGTAAGGGGAATTTCAGTTTCCCGAACGTACCGTTTAATCCGTATCACATGACGGTAACGGCAGCCGGGTTTGCCCAAACCGCGCAGGATGTGGAGATCCGCTCGGCGCTGGGCGTGAATGTGAAAGTCAATCTGGCGGTGGCCGGGAGTACCGAAGCGGTCACGGTCGAGGCGGGGGCGGATCTGGTCGAGAACGATCCGATCGGCCACACCGACGTGGATCGGGGATTGTTCGACAAAATTCCCCTGGAAAGCCAGTCTTCGTCCGTGAGTTCGCTGGTCACGCTCTCGGCGCCGGGTGTGGCGGCCGATTCGAACGGCCTGTTTCACGGACTGGGCGATCACGCGTCGAACTCATTCTCGGTCGACAACCAGCCCATCACCGATCAGCAAAGCAAGATTTTTTCGAACCAGATTCCGGTCGATTCGATTCAGTCGCTGGAAGTCATCCCCGGCGCTCCGCCGGCTGAATACGGAGGCAAGACGAGCCTGGTGATTGTGGCGACGACGCGCTCAGGCCAGGGCGTCACTACGCCGCACGGCAGCGTGAACGCGTCCTACGGCTCGTTTGGCTCGTCCAATGTGGGCGTTGACTTGGCTTATGGAGGTCAGAAATGGGGAAATTTTATTTCTGCGAATGGGCTGAACAGTGGTCGGTTCCTCGATCCGCCGGAGTTCCGCGTGGCACACGCCAAGGGCAATGAAGAGAACCTGTTCGACCGTGTGGACTATCAACTCTCAAGTAAGGACTCGATTCACCTGAACCTGGGCTTTTCGCGTTCGTGGTTCCAGACACCCAACACTTTTGACGGGCAACTTGCCACGCCGTGGAATGGAGTGGTGGTCGCCAATGGAGGTCTCGATCCGAACGGCAACGTGGTCGGCCCCACCGATCAGCGCGCCCTGATTAAGAGCTTCAACATCGCGCCGACCTGGACTCGAGTGATCAATCCGACCACTGTCTTTAGTCTCGGCGGCTGGGTGCGGCGTGACGCCTTCAATTACTATCCCAGCAGCAACCCATTCGCCGATCTCGGTCCCTCCAATCTGCAGCAGGAGACCGTCTCACAGTATCGAACGCTGGCCAACGCCGGGCTCCGCTCCGATCTCTCCTACGTGAAGGGCATTAACAACGTTAAGTTCGGAGTTACTTATCAACAAACATTTCTGACCGAACATTTCAATTTTGGAATTGTCGATCCGACGGTCAACGCACCTTGTCTGGATGCAAACGGCGTTCCGGTATTTGTTGGCAACCCTGGGCTCAACGACCCATCGCAGTGCCAGGGAGCGACGACGACCAACCAAAGTCTTTATCCCACACCATTTACTCAGAACGGGAGCTTCACCCCATTATTGGGCTGCTACGACCTGACCAGGCCAACCACGTCGTCCAACGACGGCTGTGCCGGTTCGACCAGCACCTTGTTTCCGTTTCGCGGCCACACGGACGTAAAGGAGCTTGCCATCTATCTACAGGATGCGATCTCCAAGGGAAACTGGTCCCTCAACCTGGGACTGCGGGGCGATTTTTACAATGGCCTGGTAACCGCTCGTCAGGCCGAGCCGCGGCTCGGAGTTGCTTACAATATCAAGCGGACGAACACGGTGCTGCGCGTTTCCTATGCGCGAACCTTGGAAAGTCCATTCAATGAGAATCTAATTCTTTCAAGCAGCGGATGCAATTTCCCAGTCGTCGCTGCTCTTATCCCGTGCCAGAACGCGCCACTTAACCCCGGCTACCGCAATGATTTCCACGCCGGCTTGCAGCAAGCGTTCGGCCGCTTTGCCGTCGTGAGCGGGGACTACATCTGGAAATACACGCACACCGGCTACGATTTCAGTGTCTTCGGCGCTACGCCGATCTTCTTTCCAATTGGGTGGCACAATTCGAAGATTCCGGGATACGCAATTCGCGTGAGCGTGCCGGAGTTCCACGGGTTCTCCGCACTGGTAGTGATGTCGAGTGTGGCCGCGCGTTTCTTCCCACCACAGACAAGCGGTCTGGGTACCACGGTGGGGCAGAGCGGCACTCCCTTCCGCATTGACCACGACGAAAAGTTTAACCAGACGACGCACTTGCAATACCAGCCGTGGAAAACCGGGCCATGGTTCGGCTTTAACTGGCGCTATGACAGTGGCTTGGTGGCTGGCCAAACACCTTGCTACAGTCTTGCGAATTGCGCTCAGTCGACTACGCTAAATGGGCAACCAGCCATCAACATGACCGACTCGTTCGGAACCCCTCTGACTGCCGATCAAGAGTTCGAAGCGGGGTTCTTTTGCGGATCTCAGCATGCAACTCCGACTACGCTGTTGCCATCCCCCTGCCTGGCATCGCAGTTTGGATCCACCTTGATAAAGGTACCAGCGCCGAACACGGCAGACCCCGACCACAATCCGCCGCGTATCGCATCGCGCAGCCTGTTTGATGTTTCCGTTGGCGACGACAACCTGTTCAAGGGCGATCATTACAAATGGAGTCTAACGCTTACCGCCATTAACGTGACTAACAAGACGGCGCTGTATAACTTCCTTTCGACCTTCAGCGGGACTCACTATGTGACACCGCGGGCGCTGACGGCTCAGCTCGGCTTCCACTTTTAACCCCCAGCGCGAGAGGGCTCTGGTCGATTCAAGACCAGAGCCCTCGTTTGCCATAACCGATATTCGATATTCACTGTCGTTGCGGAAGATGATCGCACCGACCAATTGATGCCTTCAGGCCAAATGCTAAAGCGCAGAAGGATGCCGCTTGCGTTCATAACTTTGTCTTTCGAGGTTCGGATTGCCTATGGGTAAATATTGCTACGGCAAGGGCAGAAGAAGGGTCATAGAGGAATTCACCCACTGGCAGGGTCTTTGGATATTGGCAGTGCTCAGTGCGCTCGCGATGGGAACCCTGCTGCTATATGTCCTCGGTTACTTGCATCTCGACGGCGATTAATCTCAGTCCTTGGCGATGAGAATCAACTGAGGGAAACCCGGTAACGCGGCGGTGTCCCGTAGCGGAGGATGAAGATCTATTTCTGCGAGTTCATCATGTGGCAGCGTGTGGCCTTCGCGATGACCGTTGTCCCACTGGCAATTGGTGGAGGCGTGCTCGCCCTTTTTGTTCGTGGAATGCACGCTGAGCAGGGCGCGACAGTCGGTTTCTGCCTTGTTTCTGCGTTGGCAATCGTGCAGGCTTTCATGGTTGCCTCCGGGATCGCCAAAGCCCGCAAACTTCACAGCAACGTTCGAAACGCATGCTTTCGAGGAACTCAAGCGAAATTTCGAGACGTCTTCCTCGTTGGGCTCTGTGTGTTCGTGATCGTCCTTCCCACAGCATTAATCGGAGCAAGCTCTGGAGCCCCAGCCCGATTCGCCACTGTCATGTTAGGTGGTATGGTCCTTTCCACCGCCGCAGCGTTGACTTTGCTGCCTGTCCTCATTGCGCGGATCAAGGAGTGATGGATACACATGGCGTGAGCCTGCTTCATCGTGATGCGGAGGACCATTGAAATCTGCCCTATCTCTGCTTCTGATGTTCGGTGTGTTCGTACCTCCGAGCACGGCTCAGTCGGGGCAACGACAAATTGATGAGCCTGCGGCTAATCCCGCCCGGCCGGATTGCCATGCATCAACTCTTCGAAACCGCATGAAGAAGTCTGGCATTAAATCGAGGGGCGTTCTTAACGTCCTGGGTTCGAATCTTTCGAGTTGGCATTTGGCGTCCGCTAACTTGAAAACTTGAGCGGAGAAGTCGGGAATCGGTTTGGTGGCCAGATGCCGACCGACGGGATCAGAGTGGTGCCGCGACTGTAAGGTGAGAGTCGCGCGTGACTCGGGCGCGATCCCAAGAAATACCCGTTTTACGTATCCATGAGTAACTCAATCAGTGGTCGCACAATTCCATCCCCGCGTGGATGGAGTGCGGCACATCGGGACCACGTGCGGATACGAAGATTTCGTCTCGAAGCCGCACATTCGAGTCGCTCTCGCGCCGAAGGTGTTGCTCCCCCGTTGCGTTTATATTCAGAACTTAAAGTGGAATCCGAGTCTGGCAGGGTAATTGCCCGTTGATTGAGATGGGTAGATCGCGGAGGACGCCATGAATCCCTTGCAAAGGTAGGCCGCGAATGCCAATTCCGGCAACGCTGGTACGGACGGCAGACTAAAGGAGTACCCCCGATGAAAAATCGTTTCACGATGTCGCGAGCAGGCGACATGTGTATAAACTGGGGGAGGTTTTTGAAGTCAAAAAGGAAATTCCGGCTAAGAAGCGTTACACTCTGCGAACTACCCACGATCGCAGGTCTGGAGGAAACGTGAACGACGCACTGTTTCTCCACCGCATTCATTTTGCCTTCACTATCACCTTTCATTACTTATTCCCACAACTGACGATGGGCCTTGCGCCGCTGATTGTCGTGCTCAAGACGCTCGCTATCCGCACTGGCAATGAAGCCTACAATGAATCGGCGCGCTTCTGGACGAAGATTTTCGGCATCAACTTCGCGCTGGGTGTCGTCACCGGCATCCCCATGGAATTTCAGTTCGGCACCAATTGGGCGCAGTTCTCGCGCCTTACCGGAGGCGTTATCGGCCAGCCGCTGGCCATGGAAGGCACATTTTCCTTCTTTCTGGAGTCGGCTTTCCTGGGGCTGTTTCTGCACGGCGAAAAACGCCTGGGGAAATGGGGACACTGGTGGGCTGGCTTCCTGGTGTTCCTCGGGTCATGGATCTCAGGTTTCTTTATCATCGTCGCCGACGCGTGGATGCAGCATCCAGTGGCCTACACGCGCCTGTCCAATGGAGGGTTCAGTGTTTCCAGCTTCTGGGGATTGTTGACGAACCCCTGGGCGCTGATTCAGTACGCACACAACATGAGCGGAGCCGTGGTCACGGGGGCATTCGTGATGGCGGGTGTGGGCGCATTCTATTTGCTGGAACCAAGGTTCGTGGAACACGGGCGCATCTTTCTCCGGGTGGGAGTGATCGCTGGAATCGCCGCTTCCCTCTGGCAGGTGTTTCCCAGCGGCGATTTGCACGGTAAGTACATGGTGCGCCACCAACCGGTCACGACGGCAGCAATGGAAGGTCTGTTCAAGTCGCAAACTGGCGCTCCCATCGTCATTCTTGGTCAACCCGATGAGGAACATCAGCGCATCGACAATCCCATCATCGTGAATAAGGTGTTGAGCTTTCTCGCCTACGGGACAACCACGGCCGAAGTCCATGGCTTGAATGAATTTCCCAAAGACCAGTGGCCGACCAACATTCCGCTGCTTTACTTCAGCTATCACGTGATGGTCGGACTGGGCACGATTTTCGTCGCTGTGATGGCGCTTGCCGCCTTTCTGCTGTGGCGTAGAAAGCTGTATGTAAGCCCGTGGATGCTTTGGATCATCATGCTCTGCGTGCCGCTCCCGTATATTGCTAACACCGCTGGATGGCTTACTGCGGAGGTCGGACGCCAGCCCTGGCTGGTTTATGGGCTGCTGCGCACCAACCAGGGATATTCCACCAACGTCATTGCCGGCAACGGCATGTTCACGCTCCTGGGCTATATGGGACTCTATCTGGTGCTGGGAATTCTATTTCTGTTCCTCATACAGCGCGAGATCGGGCACGGTCCGGCGTTAGCCGCGGCCGGCGACGTGCGCTCGCGGGCGCCAATCACGACGACTTAGGAGTTGTGCATGGAACCAGTGTGGTTTGTGCTCGTCGCCGTCATGATCACCGCTTATGTCGTGCTCGACGGTTTCGATCTGGGCGCGGGAGTGTTGCACCTGCTGATTGCACGCACCGAAGAAGAACGCCGCACCGTGATTCGCACCATCGGTCCGGTATGGGACGGCAACGAAGTCTGGCTGATTGCCGGTGGTGGAACGCTCTATTTCGCCTTCCCGCTGCTCTATGCCTCCAGCTTCAGCGGCTTCTACCTGCCGCTCAATATAGTTTTGTGGCTGCTGGTGCTGCGCGGCATCGGAATCGAATTTCGCATGCATATCGAGAATCAGGTGTGGCGGTCGCTGTTCGACGGATTCTTTGCCATATCGAGCGCGTTGTTGGCGATATTCTTCGGTGCAGCGCTCGGCAACGTGGTGCGCGGCGTCCCTTTGGGAGCGGATCATTTCTTCTTTGAGCCGCTGTGGACGAACTTCCGGCCTGGCGCCGACACCGGCATCCTCGACTGGTACACCTGTGGGGCGGCAGTTCTTGCGCTTGTCGCTCTTGTAGTCCACGGAGCGCTTTACGTGGCGCTCAAGACAGAAGGAGCGGTGCACGAAAAGTCGCGCAAGCTTGCCCGCCGATCGGTGCCATTGCTGATCGTACTGACCGCGTTGGGCGCGCCCGTGACCGCTGCCGTGCGTCCGCGCACCATGCAGAACTTCAGCGAATATCCGCTGGCCTACGTGATTCCGCTGGCGGTTGCCGTGAGCCTCGCCGCCATGTGGACGTTCGAACGGCGAGCGAGGGAGATGGCTGCGTTTCTGAGTTCCTGCGCATATATCGTAGCCATGCTCGCGGGCGTCGCGGCGGCGCTATATCCTAGCCTGCTGCCGTCCAGCGGCGATCCGGCATGCGACATCACCATCTACAATGCCGCCACAGGCGAGTATGCGTTACGCGTGGGGCTTATTTGGTGGGCGTTGGGGATGGGCCTCGCTTTCGGCTACTTCGTTTTTGTGTATCGCATGTTTCGTGGCAAGGTGCGGCCGGAAGAGGGGCATGAATACTGAGAAGTCGGACCCGCTCTTCAAGCGTCGGGTCTGCTTCCACACCAGAAGAATAATTCACGGCGCCTGCCACCCCGTCCACCCGACTCCACCGCTCGCGATTTCCTTTCACCGCTGCGGAAATCACTCCGATGAAGATTGCATTCGCAAAGGCGGCCTCATACATGTCGAATATTGGTCTCAATCGTGTGCACCACCTGGTCGATATGACCGGAGAGGACTAGTTTCCAATGGTCAGTCCGAAGCCCGCGGAAATCAAGCGAGCAGCGAACTACTAGGTTAGACGTCAAATCCGACGTCGAGGCCAAATACGAAACTTCGCAATGATGTTAAGTTGACCTTGCAGTGTTATACCCACAGTGTCAGCGAGGATCGCATGGCTGCGGCGGGGGCAATGCTGGCTGCGATTTTCAGGCACGCTGCAGACAGAAGCGGACTGAAAGCGGACTGAGCGAGGGGCAATTCGAGGTTAAGTCCTTCACCATCATCGTAGCTAGGAACCGAACCGGATCTCGCCGAAAAATAGCGGACTGAGAGCGGACTGGGAGGGCAAGACGCGAGGCCGCTAAGTTCTTTGAAATGTGGTGGCCAGGGACGGAGTTGAACCGCCGACGCCAGCCTTTTCAGGGCTGCGCTCTACCACCTGAGCTACCTGGCCACTTCCTTCGTGCCACTCTGTCCGCACATGTCTATCCGAACAACGACTGACGGCCGATTTGGCCGTGCACTGGGCGCTCTCACTGGGCGGGATGCCGCGAAGTAAAACAGCCGATGCGCTGGGACCGTGCGGAACTTTCGAATTATAACAACCCTCTGCCGTTCCCTCAAAATGGTTGTGGACGATCTTCGTGGCGCGTTTTCTTTCTCGCGTTCTCTCCGATAGCTTTCTCACTACGAAAGATGGCCGCTCGGCACGCCATTCATGATTGTCTGCGCGCAGCGGTTTGTGGCAAACCAGTACGGGATCTCGCGGTAGTCACTCACGTCAAACACGGCAAGGTCGGCGTCTCTGCCCGGTTCAATGCTGCCCTTGCGGTCCGCGACTCGAAGCGCCCAGGCTCCGTTGATCGTCGCCGCTGCAATCGCTTCCGCCGGCGACATCTTCATATGGGTGCAGGCCAGCGACATCGCCATTGGCATGCTGAGCATTGGAGAAGAGCCTGGGTTGTAGTCCGTGGCCAGCGCGACCGCCACTCCGGATTCAATGAACCGGCGCGCGTCGGGATACTTCGACAGGCCGAGAAAATAGTTTGCTCCAGGGACGAACGTTGCGATCGTTTCGCTCCGGGCGAGGGCCGGAAGGTCGGCATCGCTCACGTGATCCATGTGGTCGAGAGATGCGGGCTGGTAGCGAAGCAGAGGACCGAGTCGCGTTTCGCTGAGTTGACCCATATGTGCGCGGACGGCGAGACCGTGTCTTTCCGCGGCCGTGAAAATCTGGGCGGCTTCTGCGGCGCTGAAGGCTCCACGATCGCAGAACACGTCCACGAACCGGGCAAGTCTGCGCTGTGCGATTGCTGGGATCATTTCGTTGCAGATAAGGTCAACATATTCCTGGGAACGTCCGCTATACTCGGGCGGGACCGCGTGCGCGCCTAGAAAAGTAGGAACCACGGTTCCCGGCGACTCGTGCGCGGCCGCGCGGATGGCTTCGAGCGACTTCAGTTCGGATTCGAGGTTGAGACCGTAGCCGGATTTGGCTTCGACGGTCGTGGTGCCGTGAGCGGCCAAATCCGCCAGCACTGCGGAAACCTTCTTTGTCAGCGCAGCTTTGCTGGCCTTCCGCACACCGTCAATGCTGGAGCGAATTCCTCCGCCAGCCTCGGCGATCTCTTCATAGTTGGCGCCAGAAATTCGCTTCTCAAAATCCACGAGCCGCGGATGCGTGAACGCCGGATGCGTGTGGGAATCGACGAAGCCGGGAAGCACCACGCGTCCGCCACAATCGATTTCAGTAACCTTCTTGCGATTCTTCCTGAGCCAGAGATCACGAAGGGCGTCTTTCGTGGTGCCAACCGAGACGATCTTCCCGGCGAGGCAGAGCACCGCAGCGTCGTGAATAATGCCGAGATCGGAAAGAGAAGCGCCGCGTCGCGGGCCGTTTGCCGCTGAGCGCAACGTTAGAGTTAAAAGCTGAGCGATGTTTCGCAACAGCAAAAGCTTTGGCTTCACGCAATTACCATACTGCATTCACCATATACACGCTGGAATTTCGAATGAGAAATCCGCAGTCCGGAAGGCTGCCGGGCTGTGCTCGGCTTGGACGGGCGAGGGCGCCCGCCCCCACACGAACCAACCACTAGCTACTTCCCATCGGCACCTTCACGTTCGTCTTCTTCGCAAACTCCTTCGCCTCGTCATATCCCGCATCCACGTGGCGAATCACGCCCATTCCTGGATCGGTCGTCAGCACGCGCTCGATGCGGTTCGCCATCATGTCGGTGCCGTCGGCGACCGTGACCTGTCCGGCATGCAGCGAGTAGCCAATGCCAACGCCTCCGCCGTTGTGGATCGAAACCCATGATGCGCCCGCTGCTGTATTCACTAGCGCATTCAGCAGCGGCCAGTCGGCTATGGCGTCCGAGCCATCTTTCATGCTTTCGGTTTCGCGGAACGGAGAAGCTACCGAGCCGCAATCGAGGTGATCGCGTCCAATTACGATGGGAGCCTTGATCGTGCCTTTTTTCACCAGCTCGTTAATCGCGAGCCCGAACTTCGCGCGTTCCCCGTAACCCAGCCAGCAGATCCGCGCCGGCAGTCCTTGAAACTTGATGCGCTTGCGGGCAAGTTCAATCCAACGGCGCAAGCTGCGATTCTCAGGAAAAAGATCGAGCACGAGATCGTCGGTTACGGCGATGTCCGACGCTTCGCCCGAAAGCGCTGCCCACCGGAACGGCCCGCGACCCTCGCAAAACAGCGGGCGGATATACTCCGGAACGAATCCGGGGAAGTCGTAGGCATTCTTCACGCCGCGCTGGAACGCGAACGTTCGAATGTTGTTGCCGTAGTCGAAAGTGACCGATCCCATCTTCTGAAGACGCAGCATGCCTTCCACGTGCTTCGCCATGGCGTCGAGCGAGCGCTCCTGATAAGTCTGCGGATCGCCCTGGCGCAGTTCTAACGCTGCTTCGAACGTCATGCCATTCGGCACATATCCGTTCAGCGGATCGTGTGCTGAAGTCTGATCGGTGAGAATGTCGGGCACCACGCCGCGTTCGGCAAGTTCCGGAATGATGTCCGCGCAATTGCCGACCAGTCCGACCGAGACGTTTTCTTTCTTGCGGACGGCATTTTTCAAAATGCGCAGCGCCTCGTCGAGCGTGGTCACTAGAAAATCACAGTAGCCGGTCTTAAGCCGTTTCTTGATGCGCTCGGGATCGACATCAATCCCAAGAAACGCCGCCCCGGTCATGGTCGCCGCGAGCGGTTGCGCGCCACCCATGCCGCCCATGCCGCCGGAGACGATGAGCTTCCCGCTCAGATCGTTTCCGCTCAGACCGGTGCCAAAATGTTTGTCGCCTGCGGCGTTGAAGGTTTCGTAGGTCCCCTGCACAATTCCTTGTGAGCCGATGTAAATCCATGATCCGGCCGTCATCTGGCCGTACATCATCAGGCCGGCGCGCTCGAGTTCGTTGAATTTCTCCCAGTTGGAAAAATGGCCTACCAAATTCGAGTTCGCGATCAGCACACGCGGCGCGTACTCGTGCGTCTTGAATACGCCTACCGGTTTGCCTGACTGCACCAGGAGCGTCTCGTCGTTGTCAAGATTTTTCAGCGAGCGGACGATGGCGTGGTAGCAATCCCAATTGCGCGCCGCTTTGCCGGTGCCGCCGTAGACGACCAGATCCTGAGGGCGCTCGGCGACGTCCTCATCGAGATTGTTCATGAGCATGCGCATGGCGGCTTCCTGCTGCCATCCTTTGCAGGAGAGCGTGGTGCCGCGTGGGGCGCGAATGCTGGTGTAGGAAGATGCTGGAGTTTCGATATCTACGGGCATGAGGATATGGTAGTTCGCGGGAACGCAAATCATCAATGACGCGTAGTTCTCTTTTCAAGGTTCTCAGTTCCTGGTTCTCTAAAGAGTCGCCGTTCGCTAGTCGGAAGATGCTCCCGCGATGGTGATAGAAATCCGCGCTTTGCAATGGTTACTAGTTGGTTATATATCCCCCCCCCGTTTTGCCGTAAAGCCTTTAGCTACATCGACTTACGTGTAAACTCTCTTCCGGACTAAGGAGTTACAGCAAAAGGCCGGGGATCCAGGGCCTGGAAATGATTCTCGCATGGCATAGCAGATGGTGTCAGTGATGGTGGGCACGGAGGGCGCCCGTCGCTCCATTACTCCCACTCAATCGTTCCCGGCGGCTTCGAGGTAATGTCATATACCACCCGGTTTACCCCGCGCACCTCATTCACGATCCGATTCGAAATCGTCTTCAGCACTTCATACGGCAGCGGAACCCAGTCGGCGGTCATGCCGTCTTCGGAATGCACGGCGCGGACGGCGCAGGTGTAAGCATAAGTTCGCTGGTCGCCCATCACACCTACCGACATTACCGGCAAGAGCACGGCGAACGACTGCCAGATCTTCTGGTATAGGCCAGCCTTCTTGATCTCGCCCACCACGATCTCATCGCACTCGCGCAGAAGGTCGGCGCGTTCTTTTGTTACTTCACCTAAAATGCGAACCGCCAGACCCGGCCCGGGGAAAGGCTGGCGCTGCAGAATATCTTCGGGCATGCCGAGATCGCGGCCGATGCGGCGGACTTCATCTTTGAATAAGTCTTTCAGCGGCTCGATCAACTTGAGCTTCATCTTCTCGGGCAGTCCGCCGACGTTGTGATGTGACTTGATGACCTGCGACGGGCCGCGCACCGAGCGCGATTCGATTACGTCGGGATAGAGCGTCCCCTGCACCAGCCATTCGACTTCACCTTCTTCTTTCTCGATGCGACGCGCTTCGTCGTCGAAGACTTCGATGAACTCGTTGCCGATGATTTTGCGCTTTGTCTCCGGGTCGATGACACCAGCCAGTTTCTGCATGAAGCGATCGGTGGCATCGACTGCCACCAGGTGCAGGCCAAGGTTGTCGCGCAGATTTTGCTGAACTTTTTCGAACTCGTTTTTGCGCAGCACGCCGTTGTTGACGAACACACACGTTAGCCGCGATTTGCTGGAAGCGTCGCGCATCGCCCGATCCACCAGCACCGCCGCTACCGAAGAATCCACGCCGCCGGAAAGGGCGCAGATCGCGCGGCCGTTCCCAACCTGCTGTTTTACCTGGGCCACGGTCGCGTCAATAAAATGCTGCGGCGTCCAGGAAGGGTTAGCGCCGCAAATGTTGAGTGCGAAGTTGCGCAGGATGTCAGAACCGAGGGGCGTGTGGTGCACTTCGGGATGAAACTGTACGGCCCACATCTTTCTCTCAGCGTTTTCGATGGCGGCAACGGCATTGGGAGTCTTCGCCGTCAGCCGGAAACCCGGAGGCAGCTCTTCAGCCTCATCGCCATGCGACATCCAGACCGCGAGCAACTTGGGCAGGCCCTGAAAAAGTTGCGAGTCGGAATGGTCTATCTCCACTTTGGCATGGCCGTACTCGCGCTTCGCGGCGGGGCGAACTTTTCCGCCTAAGGCGTACACCATGAACTGCAATCCGTAGCAGATGCCGAGCACGGGGATGCCGAGATCGAAGACGCTCTTGTCGGCCAGCGGCGCGTCTTTGTCGTATACCGACGACGGGCCGCCCGACAGAATGATGCCCACCGGAGAGTAGCAGCGAATTTCTTCCAGGCTGGCGTTGAAGGGCAGGACGACCGAGAAAATTTTCTGTTCGCGGATGCGGCGGGCGATTAGTTGCGAATATTGCGCCCCGAAGTCGAGGACAACGATGGATTGGGTTTCCACGGATGAGTGTCTCAGATTCGGTCTCTTGGTGTAAAGGTGGCCGCCGCGAAAACACCACCCGCGTCCACCGGGCGTGGAAGGCGAAGCCCACTTTACTGGATCTGGAAATTGCGGGCATCCACCGAAATGTTATTGAGCACCCGCGTCGCAATCACATCCCACTCGATTGTATTCGTAGATCCGCTCGGGGATTGCTGCTGAAAACGCAAATTGTAATGTTCGGGCAGGGTCATGCCGTCCATGGTCTTGAAATTACCGAATTGCTCTTCGATTTTCCACCACGGTGGTCCCCGGCGTGCACTCCTCGCGTCGGGACCGTTCAGCCTCTCTGGATTTCTTCTTGAAAGCGGCGCTACGGTGTCTATAAACGGACTTGTCGCGATTCCCGTTGCTTTGTCTTGTAAATAAACCGTCCGCACATGACGAAGTGTCTGAGGATCGAAATACAACGTAATTTCAAACCCGGTGTTCTTGCTCGGGTGATAGACAACCACTTGCAAATCGGTCCCGTCTATTTCCTTCAGACCCTGGTACTGGACCTTTCCTTTGTGAGCGCCCATGTCGAACAGAGGCCAGCCGGTGGTGAGAACGCCACCGATAAGGCCTTCGCGAATCGGGCTATCGTCACTTTCCAATAGAGTTCCCAGTTCCGACCGAGTCTGAAGTCCACGGTGGATGACCGTCTCAGATTGTGGCTCAAAAGAAAACCAAGTTTCCCTCGTGCACCTTCATCGTGTAGCTTTTCTTTGAACCACCAGCGACGCAAAGCTGGGGAATTGCCCGGTGGTTATTGCGCCACAATGTTGACCACCTTTCCCGCCACGAAAATGATCCTGACCACCTGCTTGCCTGCGATCGCCGCACGCACCTTCTCATCAGCGAGTGCTGCTTGTTTAATCTGATCCTCGCTAGCGCCTGCTGACACAACTACAACGCTGCGCAGCTTCCCGTTGACCTGCACAGGAATCTCGATCTCATCCTCGGCTGCCAGCGCGGGGTCATATTTCGGCCATGGAGCCTTCAGCAGACTGCTCTTCTCGCCGGTCATCTCCCACAACTCATGAGCGAGATACGGCGCCATCGGCGCCAGGAGCAGAGCGATGTTGCGCTGCACGTCCGCGATCAATGAAGCGGGGATTCCGCCGGCGGCGCGCGCCTCCTCGGCGCCATAAATGTCGTTCATCAGTTCCATGATGGCCGCGATGCAGGTGTTGAAGTGCCAGCGGCCCTGAAAGTCATCGCTCACGCGCTTGATTGTCTGATGCAGCTTGCGTTGAATCGCACGCGCCTCGGGCGACAACGGTTGAGACTGTGCACGCGGAGACGGGGCAAGCCCCGTCTCTACGGTGAGAGTCGGAGATACGACCGTGGGATTTCTTAGGTAGAAGCGGTAAACGCGGCCGACAAGACGTTGAATGCCTTCGATTCCCGATTCCTGCCATTCAAGGTCGCGATCCGGAGGTGCCGCGAATAAGCTGTATAGCCGCGTCGCATCCGCGCCATAGCGCGCCACCATCTCGTCCGGCGACACAACGTTGCCGAAACTCTTCGACATCTTCGCGCCGTCTTTGATCACCATCCCCTGCGTGAACAAGCGCGCGATCGGCTCGTCGTTTTTTACCAGGCCCATGTCGCGCATGAACTTCGTCCAGAAGCGCGAATAAATAAGGTGGAGAATGGCATGCTCCACGCCGCCAATATATTGATCAATCGGGAACCAGTAAGCGATCTTTGCGGAGTCGAACGGCGCCTTGTCATTGTGTGCGTCGGTGTAGCGGTAGAAATACCACGACGAATCGACGAATGTATCCATGGTGTCGGTCTCGCGCCGGGCGGGGCCGCCACATTTCGGACAAGTCGTGTTCAGGAACTCCGGCACATTCATTAGCGGTGATCCACCGGCTAGCGTAATCGGCACGTTGTCCGGCAAAATCACGGGCAAGGCTTTTTCCTCAACCGGCACCACGCCATCCTTCTCGCAATAGACCATCGGGATGGGCGTGCCCCAATAGCGTTGTCGGGAGATGCCCCAGTCTTTTATTCGGAAGGTGACGGTCGCTTTGCCAAAGCCCTTTTCTTCCGCGCGCGCCGACATCTTTTTAATCGCGTCCTCGCAGCTCAGCCGGCTGAACTCGCCCGAGTTCACCAGCATTCCATGCATGGTCGTAAAGGGCAGCGGCGGTTCCGCCATGGTTTCTTCTTCGTTTGACTGCGGCAGAATCACGACCCGGATCTCTAGCTTGTACTTCTTCGCGAATTCGTAATCGCGCTCATCGTGCGCGGGTACGCTCATGATCGCGCCTGTGCCGTAGTCCATCAGGATGTAGTTCGCGACCCACACCGGAACCGCTTCGCCGTTATACGGATTCCTCGCGTAGCGCCCGGTGAACACGCCATGTTTCTCGATCGCGCCGATGTCACCCGCTTCTTTAGCTTTGCGCTGCTCGGCGACGAGTTTCTCCACCTTGTCGCGCAGATCTGCGTCGCGAGTAATCATGTCGCACACGATCGGATGCTCGGGCGCCAGCTGCACCGAGGTCGCGCCGTAGATCGTGTCGACGCGCGTGGTGAAAACCGTGATCGTCGATCCCGCCGGCCCTACGGTTCCGCCGAGATCGAAGTCCACCAAGGTGCCTTCGCTGCGGCCGATCCAGTTCTGTTGCATGATGCGAACTTTTTCCGGCCAGCCTTGCAACTTGTCAAGATCGCGCAGCAACTCGTCGGCATACTTCGTGATCCGCAAGAACCACTGTTCCAACTCGCGCTGCTCCACGGGCTGGTCCTCGTGGCGCCAGCACATCCCGCCCACGACCTGCTCGTTCGCCAGCACCGTGGCGCACTGCGGACACCAGTTCACCTTGCTCTTCTTGCGATAGGCGAGTCCGGCTTCGTAGAGCTTCAGAAAGAACCACTGATTCCAGCGGTAGTAGTCCGGCAGGCAGGTCGTAACCTCGCGCGACCAGTCATACGCGAAGGCGAGGCGCGTCATCTGCACCTTCATGGCCGCGATGTTCGAAAGCGTCCACTGCTTCGGGGGAGTGTTGTTCTTGATGGCGGCATTCTCCGCCGGCAGCCCAAACGAATCCCAGCCCATGGGGTGAAGCACGTTGTAACCGTTCATCCACATGTAGCGCGCCAGCGCATCGCCGATCGCATAATTGCGCACGTGTCCCATGTGCAGCGCGCCTGAAGGGTAGGGAAGCATCTCCAATACGTAATACTTCGGCTTGGTAGGGTGCGCCTCGGCGGCGTACAGCGACGGATCGCTTTGCCAGCGTTCAGCCCATTTCTGCTCGATGCGCTGCGCGTCGTAACGCTCTTCGCGAGCGGTGGTGATCGGTTTGTCTTCCGGTGGCATATATGTATAAGGATAGGTCAGTAAAGAGTAATCGTTGATTTTACAACGGGCAGGCGCTTAAATACGCTCGGGCACTTTTTCCGAACCTGTGAAATCGTGCGCTTCCAGAACCAGTTATGAGAGCGGCGCCGAATTCACTGGCGCAGAGCCAGCGTTCCGAGCAGCGCCTGCTGCTTGGCGATCAGCGACTGGATGCCTTGCCGGGCGAGCGACATCATCTTTGCGAGTTGAGCGTCGTCGAACACCTGGTGCTCCGCGGTGGCCTGTAATTCGACGATCTTGTTGCCTGCGGTCATGACGAAGTTCATGTCCACATCGGCGCGCGAGTCTTCTTCGTAGTTGAGATCCAGGAGAACTTCGCCGTCCACGATGCCTACACTGATCGCCGCTACGAAATCCTTGATCGGCGCCGCGGTCAGGGTTCCCGCGTCGACCAGGCGCTGCAAAGCCAGGCCCAGCGCGACGAATGCTCCGGTAATCGAAGCGGTTCGCGTGCCTCCGTCGGCCTGGATCACGTCGCAATCAATCCAGATGGTGCGCTCGCCCATGCGCTTCAGATCGGCTACCGCGCGCAGCGAGCGTCCGATGAGGCGCTGAATCTCCTGCGTGCGCCCGCTTTGCTTGCCCTTGGCGGATTCGCGCGCGGTTCGCGTCATGGTCGAGCGGGGCAGCATTCCGTATTCGCCGGATATCCATCCCTTGCCCGAATTGCGCAAGAATGCAGGTACTGTCTCTTCGACCGATGCAGTGCAGATGACGCGAGTGTTTCCCATCTCAATCAGCGCCGAGCCCTCCGCGGTCGAGATGAAGTCGGGAACGATGTTGACGGGACGAATCTGCTCGGGAGTGCGGTTATCGCTGCGAAAGATCATTAGAGGGAAATTCTAACAGCCGGCGTCCGGATCACGTGCAGGGCGGGGTAAGGAGAAAACATCGCCTCCAGACGGCATCGACTTTCCCTGGTATGCATTTGTGAAGCGAACTCGGAATAGCCAGAAAATCAGCAATACCAGCGGCAAGAGGGCCGGGAAAAAAAGTACGCTTGATCCGTGTAACCAAGCGGGGAAGACTTGTTGCTGGCCCAGGAAGAAGGACCCTGTGGCGATGAAAAACCCGAAGGACATGCGCCAGAGATGGCGGACGATGCGCTTGGCGCCGAAAGCGCCGCCGCGCACCAGCATGCGGATGTCCCCCGCGGCGGCAAGCAGCATCACGGAACCCAGGAAAAAGTGCATCCCAGTGGGAACTCCATTGTTTGACCGCGTATGACTATGCACCAACTCTAAACCGGAGATCCAGAGGCTAATACCGAGCGCCAAAGGAATCAGAAGCGCGACCCAATCAAAAATGCTCGTTTCCCCGTCTCCGCGTCTGGCGGTGACCCATGCCGTTGTCACCAGATAGAACGTGAAAGTGCCGCCTAGAACATTGCCCAGTTGGTGTTTCATGAGCGCTAAGTACACCGCACTGGCGGCCAAGGTCAGCATCGCTATGACAAAGACTTTTCCGGCCAGGGCATGTCGGGCGGAACCTTTGCCGAAAGACATTGCCGCGGCACCCGACGCTATCCCTACGATGCCAGCCGAAATATGAAGAGGCAGCAGAGGCGACATTTTTCCGCACTCCTTAATACTCACCAACCGGTGCAAGCCCGGCTACTGGAGAGACATACGAGGACCGAAGCCCGGGAGTCTCATTCTCTCTGTTTAAGGTCGGCAAAATGCTTCAAGAGTAATTCCCCGCTGCACTGGCCTGCTCCTTCCATCGTTGTTCGTTCAGGCCGAAGACGAGGAGCCACAGGATCAGCGATACTGCCCCGAGGATGCCGAAAGCTGCAATGTAGGGGAACAGACGGTATCCGAGCGGCGGATACAGGAAGCTCAGCCAACTCACACCTCCAAGTACCGACAACATGCCCAGGGTCCGAGGCAGGAAGGTGGACCTGATAATGAGGTAGCCCTGCAGGAGTGCATAGAATCCGAAAAATACCAAGGCAATTGCGGCGCCATGGTCATTCACCTTGAGAAACAGAAGCGCTAGCGCCTGCAACTGTTCCGTGCTGAATACACTCAAGTAGTGCGCGTCTCCCAAGACGAACAAGGGGGCGATAAAAAAGACGCGGCTAAAAGTCTTGATGACGCAACCTGCGAGGCCTAAGAACGCGGCCAGCAAAGAGACGCTCCTGCCCGCCGGCTTAAGTAAGTCATAGAAGAGAGCTGTCATAGCGATCTGGCACGCCATTTCGATGAGGTAGACTGCAAACCCCAACTGAAACAAGCCCCTGTGCGTCAGTATGTTGGCCGCTGTAGCCGCGGCGTCGCCGTCTACCACAAGCCTGCCACTCACGAAACCCTGGGCGAAGATTCCCGTCAGTATGGTGAGGAGATAAAGCGCACCCGTAATCCTGGCCTTGAGACGCGGTGACGTTTCTGGAATCCGTTCCGTCATTACAGCTGTGCTCATACTCGTCCCTCCTTAGCGAGCGATTGAATCAATGGCGCATGGCGCGCTACGATCGCCACTCCCCCGCAGCGCTGGCCTGCTCCTTCCATCGTTGAACGTTCACGCCCTTCACCATGAGCCGCAGGCAAAGTGACAATTCTCCGATTAAGGCAAGCACCACAATGAGGAAGATCGTCCCTGCGTATGCGGGGGCGAGGATGAGCGTGAAGCTATTCGCCAGATAACTCAGACCGGCAATCGCCATCAAAACGCCAAGAGTCCTGGGGAAATAACCCGACCGGAAAAGCAAATACCCATACACCAGACAGGCAAAGCCAAAAAATACGAGGTCAATGCCAAAGCCGTAGTCATGCAACTTGAGAGAAATTTTCACCAGGGCGTGTAGCTGATGCGGTTCAAATGCCTTCAGGTAGTCTGCGTTTCCCGAAAGGAACAATGCCGCAAGAAGGCATAGCTTGCTGGCGGCCTCGATAGGGAATTCGACTAGGTTGAAAAACATCGCAAGCAAAGCAAGATTTTTGTTCACCGGCCTGAGCATTACATAAAAGATCAGGGTTAGCGCGACAGCACACACCAACGGGATCAGCTCGCCGGCAATACTGATGCGCCACAGCGATTCAAAGGCCGCAATATTGTTGGCTGTGGCTGTAACATCTCCTGATACCACGAGTTTGTCTCTGACGAAAAACTCACTGCAGAAACCGATGACTATGATAATCAGATACAGCACGCCACCGATTCGTGCGTAAACTTGCGGCGACGCTTCTGTGATCCGTTCCGTCGTTATTGCTGTGTTCAAATTCGTTTCGCCCCACGCGAGCAAATGAATCCAATGCCCATGCGCATCAGATCGGTCCCTGATAGCGGCGCAGCCGGACCGCTGCGGCGAGAAACACCGCGGCCAGTGCCAGCCCGGTCCACAGACCCGGCGTGCTGAAGAAATGGGTTGGAACGAGTGTTGCCATAAAATCCGGCGGGGCACTGTGCGGCGCCATGGCATCTTCCGGCCCCAGCAAGCGGTACTGCAGCAGCGTGAGCAAGTGCGCCGTGTCGAACGCAATCTTTTCCACGCCGCAGATCACGAACGGCGGCAGGAAGGCCCATAAAAATGGCGCGCGCCGTGCCCAGGCCGAAACCAGTAGCAGCCAGCCATAGAGGGGCGCGTACCAGAGACCATGAACCGTGAGAAGGTGATAAAGCAGAACCAGTGACACGTGAATGAACGACGCCTCTGTCCAGAGCGTCGCGATGTTCACGCCGCTCCCCAGCAGAATTATGCTGCTCAGCAGGAGCATGATGAACTGCGTGGCAATGGTAATGGCAAAACTGAGAAGCGGCAGAATGACGATGGGAATGGTGAGCTTCGAGAGCACGGTGATGAGATCGGAAACCGGAAGCGACTTCCACAGCAGGATGCTGCGGTCTCGGCGCTCTCCATACAGGGCGTCGAGAGAGTAGAAAATTCCGACGATAAGAGCTGTCCCCATGATCAGTGCGGCCGCTAGCTCATAACGCGTAGCGAATACATCGCGCCCTTGCGCAGAGTCGAGGGGCAATACGCCGTGCATGCGGTGCCGCAGAGAGATCATGCTGATGAAAAAACCGAGCAGAAATACAATGGCCGCGACCACGGGTGCGATATAGATCGAGCGGTTCTCCCATAGTTCTCGCCGCACTGACCAGTACAGTGGCCGAGTCGCCGCCATGGCAGCAGGTGCGATTCTCTGCGAGTCGAAGGATTCGGGCATGGCGTTCGATTGAGTGCTCATCTAGCGGCTCCTTGTGCGGTCTGGTTCCCCGGCTCATTTTCCAACACCGCAACGAACAAGTCGGCAATGCTGGGCGTGCGCACGTCGCCAAGCGCGGCGACTTGCTGACGATCGATATGATCGAGCATCATGAGATCGAACAGCAGGATGCTGCGACCGAGCACTTGTCGGTCGTGAATCGGCCTGAGCGCCCGGGCTGCGCCGAGTTGTTCGGGACGCACCGTCACTTCCAGATAGCGCGACTCGATTTCTTCCATGCTGCAATCGAAAACGATGCGGCCGCGGTCGATGAACATGAGATCGGTGAGGACGTGCTGGATCTCTTCAACCTGATGAGTCGCCACGACGATAGTGCGGCGGCGATCAAAGTAGTCGTTCAGCAGGGAATCGTAGAACTGCTTGCGATACAGGATGTCGAGGCCAAGCGTGGGCTCGTCCAGCACCAGCAATCTCGCGTCAATCGCCATGACCAGAGCAAGGTGAAGTTGGGTGACCATGCCCTTCGACAGTTCCCTGACCTTGGTGGCGCGCCGGATGGCGGTCTTCGCAAGAAAACTTTCCGCCTTCGCACGATCGAATCGCGGATGCACGCCGGCAACGTAGTCGAGCGCCTGCGAAACCCTTATCCAGCGCGGCAGGACGGCGACGTCGGAGATGAAGCAGACATCGCGCATGAGCTGATCGCGCTCGGTCCAGGGGTCGCGCCCGAGCACCCTCAGTTCCCCCTGATATGGGGTGAGGCCGAGAATCGCGTTGAGTGCGGTGGTCTTGCCTGCGCCGTTGGGACCGATGAGTCCGAAGATGCGGCCCTCTTCGATACGCAAATTGACGCCGTCGAGCGCGATGGTTGTGCCGAAGGCCTTACGAAGACCGCGTGCTTCTATGACCGTCATGGCTTCAGCGTTTCTCCTTGGGGGGATTCGACTCGGTGGATTTCGACGATGCGGCATCTGCAGACGACCGGCTGGCCGCTCCGTTTAGGAGTTCTTCCGGCTTCAGGCCGAGCCGCTGAATGGTTGCGTGGATGCGGGGCCACTCTTCTCCAAGAAACTTCTGCCGTTCGCCCTCCAGCAACAAAGTGCGTGCGCCGGCATTGATGAACATGCCAAGGCCGCGTCTGCTTTCGACCAACCCTTCGTCGACCAGTTGTTGATAGCCTTTCAGAACCGTGAGCGGATTGACCCGATATTCGGCCGCGACATTGCGCACGGACGGCAGTGGATCGCCTTCCTTGAGCACGCCGTCGAGTATCATCGCGACGACGCGGTCGCGAAGCTGGCGGTAAATCGGCTGACTGTCGTTCCACTCACGATCCATCATGGTTTCCAGATAACACTTACCAGAGATGCGCCACTGTAGCCTTCCAAATCGGTGCGACTCGAGATCCTTCGTCGAGCGGAAGCTCTCCTCAGGATGACGCCCTTCGACAAGCTCAGGGCAGGCTCAGCGGGCTCAGCTCTCAGCTTGTCCTGAGCAAGTGAGCAAAGCGAAGGCGTCGAATGGGCCCGCAAAATGGCGTCAATTGGTCCGGTGCAGATCGAAGTGCGCGTGGATCGGCTTGTCCTTCATCATGAACGTCCAATCCTCGGTGTGATGGTTGGCGTCGATGATGGTGAACACCGAATGGTGCATGTGGTACTCCGTGCTCCCGCTGATGTCCTTGAACTCGAACTCGACCGTCTTGCCGTCGGGCGACATCTTGCCGGTCATGCGCGGCCGGTTCCCCGCGTCGCAATAGTGGATCAGCGTGAGCTGGTCTCCGTCCACGTAAAGCATCGTGACCGGATGGTCGTACTTTGTCGCATCCAACGGCGTGCCTGCTTCCTGGAACTCGTGCACGAGGACGTGTCCCCGCGAGGTCACACGCAGCGAGGCGTGCGTCGGCTTGCCGCCTGACATCTCCGGCATCTCCGGGACGGTGACGGGGCCTTCCCACTCTCCCGCCAGGCTTTTCATGGTTGTGAAGGACTTTTGCGCGTCAGACTGGGCGACGGGGGCGTCGGCTGCGAACGCGGTGGCGGCGATTAGAACGAATACAGCGGAAAGTGCGGTGCGTGATTTCATATTCAGTGTTCTCCTTTTCTCTTCTTCTCTTTTTCGTTCAGTTGCGGAAATCTCTTCGGCATAGTTGGTCTCTACAAGAGCCTTCAGGCCGGCAAGGTTCGCTTGCCACAGCTCCGAAAACACAAGCTAGCCATCTAGTGATATAGTTAACTATAACACTAGAATTAATGCAAGCTTTTTTTTATTTTTTTCTTTCGGGGCATTCCGGCGTCCGCTATCTATTTCAGGATCAATAGTTTGGATAAAGTCGGTGGAATGAGGGGCGTCTCGCCCGTCTACCCCTAAGTAGCGAGAGTAGTTAAGGCCGGGCGGGGACGCCCGGCACTCCACTAAGCGGAACGAATCGGCTGCGGAACTGGGTTCCACGAGCCGATGCTTTCCGGGTAAGCCAGGAGATGGCCACGGGCAGCTGTCCCCACGCGGGGCAGGCCTCGCTTTACTGATTGCCCGCCTGCAAAACTGTGGGCACATCGAACGGCTCGGTCAGGTCAGCATGTCCGGCGAGGGTGTCGCGCGTCTTGCCTTCGACGAGGATGTTCACACGCTGGATTCCGGGAACATTGACGGCCAGCGTCTTCACCAGCGAGTTTATGGTGAGTTGCTCGTTGAGAATGCCGGAGCGGTGCTGGTCGGCGAATGTGGCATTCAGATCAATGACAGCTGCGCCCGGATCGACCAGGTAGATGCTGCGAATGTCCGCCGCCGGAGCTATCGGATGGGCCGCGCCCGGTTGCTGGTAGATACGCAGTAGCGCGCGCAACAACTGCTCCGCTCGCTGCTGGCGTCCTCCGGGGAGAGGGATCTGCGCTGCCTGGGCGCGGAGTTTGCCGGCGGTGTCATCCGCTACATACAGAGTCACCGTCTCTGTCGGACCGGAGGCTGGGGGAACGACGGGGAATGCGCTGGCTGCCGGAGATTCGAGTCCAACGGCTTGCCGCCGCATTTGGCGAAGATAGATTCCCATCGAGATGACTAGTAACAGAAGGGCGGTTACTCCGATTAGGAGGTGCCGGGGGATCATGGGTGCTCCCTCGGGGTTGTAGCCACCGCGGCGAGTCTGACCTCAGGGGCTAAAGCCGCAGTCCAAAGGATGAAGTTATCGCAGCGCTGAAGCGTTGCGCCACCCAAAATCAAATGCAGCATCGAGTTTTGGGCACCTTGTGTAGCCATCATTGTTGTACCCCGAGGCGGTCGCGGACAGATGCAACAGCGTTTGCAATCGCCGATGCGGCTCGTTGTTGATAATTGGCGGAGGTCAAGTCGGCGACACCGTTTGCTCCGGGCGCCAGTTCCACCGCTACGGCCGGCATGAACACGTTGTTCAAGGGCCGCAGGGAAGCGAAAGATCCTTGCGCCGGGAATTCTCTTTTCTGCATTTCGGCGACGATTGCCGCCGACACGATACGGCTGACGGGCAACGAGGGCGCCTGTGCCGCATTCCATGCATGGAATACTCCTTTGCTTGTTCCTTCCACCGGCAGCAACGCGGTATATACGCGCGCGCCGCTGCCTTGCGCGACCGCGTGCAGGTTGATGTAGATTGCGGCGCGCGCAACGTTGGCGGCTGCGGCGCGCTGATCCAGGGTAGAAGCGGTATCCCCGTCGCGCAGCAACGCAACCGCGAACCCCCGCATCTCGAGTTCATGCCGCAGCAGCCGCGCAAATCCCAGGGTGACGTCTTTCTCGGCGAGTTTATCGGTCAAGGCCGCACCCCGTTCTTCGCCACCGTGCGCGGGGTCGACCACGGCCAGGATGCGATGGACATTGGCATTAGTATTGTTATTGCTATTGACAGTGCCCGGGGCGACGTTTGCAGCCGGGGCGGAGAGTGGTGGAGCCTGCGTCGGATTCTGCGGCCCAGGTCCAACGACATTCGGCGCCGCTGGTGTTTGTGGGACGGCAGAAACGATGATCGTCCTTCTGTCGGTGCTGAAGCTCGCCAACAACGGTTTGTTGGCGGCCAAGTCTAATTCGGCGTCGCCGTTGTTCTCGGAGTAACTGGCGTTCGTGATGACGCTGTTGTCAAAAGAAATGGATTGGCTTCCCGGGGAGACGACTGGGTCGCGCTTGAAGACCATGCGCAGCTTGCCGGGTTCGGTGGAGATCGTCGGGTTTACGGGAGCGCTGAAATTGACCGCCAGATGAGGGGGGTTGTTCGCGTCCAGCTGGAAACTAATTTGGATGCCGACATCGCCGACGAATAAGCGGCGCGCGCTTTCGCGAAAATTCACCGGCGCTCCCAGAAAGCGCGGCAGAAACCCGCTCAGCGAACTTAGCGGAACCAATCCGCGCGAGTTTTCAAGAAGGAAGGGAGCGATGAAATCAAAATCGCGCCCGCGAATTTTGGCGCGAGTGCTTCCAGCAACAAACTCGGCATCCACCGCGTTATAGCGGAGCCTCCAGCGGCGGCCTTCCGACTGGCTGCTCACGCGGCCGAGCGGCTCCAGCAGTTCGAGCAGACCGACGTACTCGCGGCCGGCGCGATCCAGAATTGGGAGGGAATAGGTCGCGACGGGAGAATAGACGGAGATGTGCTTGTCATCCGCAGAGAGCGGCGCAGAAGGCAGCGCAGAGGGCGCGGCGGACAGAAGCGTGACGGTGGCCAACAGGATGGCCAAAGGCTTGATCGTCAACGTTTGGTGGAGAGCCGGGCGTCCCCGCCCGGCTGGACGGGCGGGGCGCCCGTCCCTCCACTCCAGTTCTTGCTACTCCAGCGCATAGATTGTGAGGCCGCTTAGCAACTTGGGGTAGAAATCGGTGGACTTTTGGGGGAGCACTTCGCCGGCAAGGGCGATATCGCGGACCTGCTCCATGCGGACGGGATTCATCAGGAACGCGACTTGGACTTTTCCACTTCGCGCCTGCATAAGAGCTTCGGCGGCCTCGCGACAATAGGAAACGTTCGTCTGATTGCGAATGGCTTCCTCCGATATCTTCAGTACACCTTCGAGCAGGCACTTGTGCAATTGCACGACGTCAAGCGCTTGCTGGCGCAGAGAAAGGTTTCCGAACAGGCCAGTGCCGATGGCTCTCGGCGAATGCAGCAGAAATGCGTGCTCGGCAGTGACCGCGAGCAGAGCCGTTCCGGCGTGCCCTGCGTGCTGCAGAATGGCGGTGGCGCGCGCCGCGTCGATTCCGGCATCGACTTCTTCGACGTTGAAGAATTTCCGGGTCTCCGCTTGAAACTGCGCGGGCGAAAAAGATAGCAGGCCGAAGACGAGCCGGTGCGTCGGCAGAATGACGAGGCCCGGGCGATCTTTAACAGGACGATCCATGTCGACGAAGGTCATCATCACCGAGTCGTAAGGAGCAGGAAGGCCCGAGCCTGTCTCGGCCTCAACTCTTCGTTCGTTGCGATAGGTTAAGGCAGTTTCGTAGCGGTGATGGCCGTCGGCGATGATCAGTTTCCGATCCCGCATTTGCTGCTGCACGGAGGCAATGACCGAGGGGTCGGAGATCTTCCAGACGCGGTGTACCACGTCGTACTCGTCGGTGACGTCGATGTCGGGGGCTTTGTTTGCGACTGTGTTTTTGGCCGCCACGGAATCGAGCAGGGCATCCACCTTGCCCGCGCCGCTGTAGAGCATGAAGATTTGGCCGAAGTGGGCTCGACTCGCGCGCAGCAGGTCCAGCCGGTCGGCCTTCGGCTTGGCCAGCGTCTGCTCGTGGCGGAACACGACGCCCGCGGAGTAGTCCTCGATCCGGCCGACTGCGATGAAGCTCCGGCGTTCGGCCGGCGTCTGGCCTCCCGGAACATCTCCCGGAATCCTGAAGGTCTGGGAGTAGCGGTAGATCGAAGGCTCCGGATCCTGGCGCAAAACGCCGGTCTGGCGCCAGTTCTGGAAGGACGTTGCCGCCCGGGTGTAGACGTTTTCAGCGTCCCCTTCCCCCCCCGGCAGGCGTTTCCCCAGAATAATCCGCACCAGATTATAAGGACTGGCCTGATAGTAGCGTTCCTGCATTGCCGGGGTGATTTTGTCGTAGGGCTGGGTGACAGCCAACTGGACCGGCACGCGCTCAGGGTCGTAGCGCCACGCTTGAAATGGAGAAATAAGTGCCATAAAGGGGACGCAGAATTGTAGCAGGGAGGGGTCCGGCTCCGACCCAAAGCGGGAAAACAGAAAAAAAAGATGCGCAGAGCCAGACGCCAACCTTCCGACTGCGCACCGAATCCAATGCTCGGATACAAAAAAGTGACAACTCCCTTTCGGGATTGTGCTAGTATCCGGCCAAGTAGAGATTGTTGCCAGCTTTTTGGGATGCGGTTCGCCTCCCTCCGCGGCGCGGATTAGTGGGGCCTATGTTGCACGGCAAACAGTACTCGGCTCGAGTCTCCTTCGTTGTTCTACTGATTGCTGTGTGCGGCGCGCTCCCTCTTCTCGCTCAGACTAGTCAGGATGTCCACATCCAGCCCCGAGTTCAGCCACCGGCTCCAAAAGAGCTCGACGTGGATCCGGCGCTCAAGACGCACACCAAGCCCTTCAAAGTATCCGTGGACATGGTTCTGGTGCCGGTCACCATCACCGATCCCTTAAACCGGCTGGTAACCGGCCTCGACCGCGAGAACTTCCACCTTTTCGAAGGCAAGGACCAGCAGGAGATCAAGACTTTCTCCAGCGAAGACGCTCCGGTTTCGATCGGCGTGATCTTTGACATGAGCGGCAGCATGAGCAGCAAGGTTGAGCGCGCTCGCGAGGCGGTGATCGAGTTCTTCAAGACCGCCAACCCGCAGGACGAGTTCTTCATGATCACCTTCGCCGATAAGCCGGAGGAGATTGCCGATTTCACCAGTTCGGTGGATGACATTCAGGGCCGGCTCATCTACACGGTTCCCAAGGGGCGCACGGCGCTGCTGGATGCGATTTATCTTGGCGTCAGCAAGATGCGCCAGGCCAAGTATCCCAAGAAGGCGTTGCTGATTATTTCCGACGGCGGCGACAACCATAGCCGCTATACCGAAGGCGAGATCCGTTCCATGGTCAAAGAGGCCGATATACTCATCTACGCCATCGGCATCTACGATCATTACTTTCCGACTGAAGAAGAGCGGCTCGGACCCACCCTGCTCAGCGATGTCACGGAACTGACTGGTGGCCGGGCGTTTACCATTGATAACCCGAACGACCTGGCGGACGTTTCCACAAAAATTGGCATCGAGTTGCGCAACCAATATGTCATAGGATACCGTCCAAAGAATCCAATGCGAGATGGCAAATGGCGTAAAATAAAAGTGAAACTCCAACCGCCAAAAGGATTGCCGCCGCTTCGGGTTTACGCCAAGACGGGTTACTATGCGCCGACGGAATAATGTTCCGCTGCTGTTTTTCTTCCTCCTGACGACGCTGTTCCTTGCAAACTCTCAAACGAATCGGTCGCCTTCTGCCCCGGTCGCGAGTTCCGAGGCAGCTGCGAATCCGCCGTCAGCGCCCCAGTCGCCACCGACCGGCAACGTGCCTCCGCCAGCCTCTAAGGGGCAGGTGGTTGCTCCGAATGCGGCTCAGAATGTTTCTCCGGCGGCCCAGAATCCGGATTCTGGCGACAGTGGGGTGTTCGTTTTCCGCAAGCAGGTTGACGAAGTCGTGCTGCATGCGACGGTCGTCGACGACAAGCAACGCATCGTCACCAGCCTCGACAAGGGCGATTTCAACGTTTATGAGAATGGAAGTCCCCAGACCATCACCTCGTTCCGCCACGAAGACATCCCCGTCGCCATGGGCATCGTGGTCGATAACTCGGGTTCCATGCGCGAGAAGCGTCAAAAGGTGAACGCCGCGGCGCTCAATCTGGTGCGCGCTTCAAATTCGAACGACGAGGTATTCATCGTCAACTTCAACGACGAGTACTACCTTGATCAGGATTTCACTTCCAACATCAATAAGCTGAAAGCTGGGCTGGAAAAAATCGAGACTCGCGGCGGCACTGCGCTCTACGATGCCGTCGTTGCCTCCGCTGACCACTTGAAAAAGGAAGGGAAGCTCGAAAAGAAAGTCATTTTTGTGGTTACGGACGGAGAGGACAACGAGAGCGCCGAAACTCTCGAGCAGGCGGTGCGGCGTCTGCAGGGCGACGGCGGACCGACTGTTTACGCCATTGGCATCCTGGAAGGCGAAGAGCACCCGAAGCACGCCAAACGCGCCCTGCAAATCATGTCCGAGAGAACTGGCGGCCTCGCTTTTTTCCCCAAGACACTGGACGAAGTTGACGCCATCAGCCGCAGCGTGGCCCACGATATCCGCACCCAGTACACCATCGGATACAAACCGACGACTCCGAAAAACCAGGGCGGCTATCGTCAAGTGAAAGTGGATGCCCGATCGCGCAGCTACGGCAAACTTACCGTTCGCACGAAAAGCGGTTATTACGCCGGAACCGAGCCGGCTTCGGGGGCGCAGTAGAGTCTAATCGGGAGTGTCATCCCGAGCGAAGCGAGGGGTTCCTACTCCCGGCACACATTCTCGGGCGAGTAGGGGTCTCTCGCTTCGCTCGGGATGACAAGATCTTATTGCGGTTCTCCTCATTGACGCTTCCCCTTCCCGTTCCTTACTCTGTAGAGTGCCGTTGATGACCTCAGACTCGCGCCTGCGCGTTAGCGACGATATCTCGAAGCTCGTCGGCGAAACGCCGATGCTGCAAATGAAGAAGCTGGCCCCTCCGGGATCGGCCGATATTTTCGCCAAGCTCGAATACTTGAACCCAGGCGGCAGCGTGAAAGACCGCGCCGCCATTGGCTTGATCGAGCACGCCGAGCGTACCGGCAAGCTGAAGCCGGGTGGTACTGTCATCGAAGCCACTGCTGGGAACACCGGCATCGGCCTGGCTCTGATCGGCGTGAGTCGCGGCTACAAGGTTCGGCTGTTCGTCCCTGAAAAATTTTCCGAGGAAAAGGTCATCATCATGCGAGCTCTCGGCGCCGAGGTGATGCGCACCCCGGAAGCCGAGGGCATGCAAGGCGCCATCCAACGCGCCAGGGACCTGCTGGCTTCCGACCCCGGGGCGTTCCTCGCCGCGCAATTCGACAATCCCGCCAATACCGACTACCACTACGAGACTACCGCGCGCGAGATCTTTGAGCAGATGGATGGACGCGTCGACGCCATCACGGTCGGCTGCGGTACTGCGGGAACTTTTACCGGCGTTGCACGTTTTCTAAAGGAGCGGCTGGCGGAAATGCATGCCGTGGCGGTGGAGACCCAGGGCTCGATTTTGGGCGGAGGAAAGTCCGGTCCACACAAGGTGGAAGGCATCGGCAACAGTTTTATTCCTGGAAATTTCGACCGTTCGGTTTGCGACGAAGTAATGATGGTGACCGATGACCAGGCTTTCGACATGGTGAAAGAACTCGCTGCCCGCGAAGGCGTACTCGGAGGCTCAAGCGCTGGCGCGAATGTTTATGCCGCAGTTGAAATCGCCAAGCGTCTCGGGGCAGGGAAGCGGGTAGTTACGTTGATTCCTGATTCTGCGGAACGATATTTGTCGAAGAAAATTTTTGAAGGCGGAGTGTAAGCATTCAGCACGCAGCGCTCAGCATTCAGCATTTAGTAAAACCTGAGTGCTGACGACTTCCCGGGAGAACACTTGAAGCACTCTGGCTTCGCAACCCGCGCCATCCACATCGGACAGGAGCCCGACCCCGCTACGGGGGCCGTTACTGTCCCCATCTACGCGACGTCCACTTACGTTCAGGAAGAAATCGGCAAGCATAAAGGTTACGAGTACGCGCGTGTGTCGAATCCGACGCGTGACCGGCTGGAGACGAACCTCGCTGCGCTCGAAGGTGGAACGGCGTCGCGCGTGTTCGCCAGCGGCATGGCTGCCATCAATGCCATTACTACGATGCTTAAAGCAGGCGACCACCTCGTCGCCGGCCACAATCTCTACGGCGGGACGCCGCGCCTATTCGATCAGGTCCTTGTTAACTTTGGTCTGACATTCACCTATGTCGATACTTCTGACGTCAACAATGTTGAGCGCGCATTCCAGAAAAATACGAGGCTGATTTTTCTGGAGACGCCGACCAATCCTCTGATGCAGCTCTGCGATCTACGCGCGATCTGCGAACTTAGCCACCGGCACGGCGTTGAGGTCGTCGTCGACAACACTTTTATGTCGCCGTATTTCCAGCGCCCGATCGAGCTTGGCGCCGACATGGTTGTCCACTCCACCACGAAATTCCTCAACGGCCACAGCGACGGACTGGGCGGAGTCGTTGTCTGCACCAAGGCCGAACAGGCGGAAAAACTCGCTTTTCTTCAGAAGGCCGCGGGCGCTATTCTGTCGCCCTTCGAGTGCTGGCTGATCCTGCGCGGGGTCAAGACTCTGGCCGTGCGGATGGAACAGCACGACCGCAGCGGCCGCAAAGTCGCCGACTATCTCTCGAAACACAAAAAAGTGCGGAAGGTTTTTTATCCGGGATTGCCGGATCATCCTCAGCACGAGCTGGCGAAGCGGCAGATGTCGGGCTTCGGAGCACTGATCGCTTTCGAAACCGGATCGCTCGCGAACGCTAATAAGATGCTGCGCAAGGTGCGCGTGTGTTCGCTGGCCGAGTCCCTGGGCGGAGTCGAGACTCTGATTTCGCACCCCGCGACCATGACGCACGCCGCCGTCGGCGAAGAGGGGCGTCGCAAAATCGGCATCACTGACGGCATGGTGCGCATCTCTGTTGGCATCGAGGACGTGGACGATATCCTTGCCGATCTCGACCAGGCGCTGGCGGCGATGTAGCGTGGTGTTCCCGTAAGGTCGCTATTTTGTGTTGTCATCTTCGGCGAAGAACACGTAGGGACAGCCGCCCCTGGCTGTCCGACCAGGCGAAGCCTCGCCATGCGCTCGAGTGCACGGATGGATGACGAAAACCCATGCGAGCTGCGCTCGCATGGACAGCCGAGGGCGGGCGGCTGTCCCTACGCTCGCTTCGCTCGGGATTTGTCTGAACTATTTGTGCGGACCGCAAGCCCTCAGCGCACTGATGCTCCAATCCACTCCAAGTAGGCCGCGCTGCCATCTTCAATGGCAACCTCGATACACTCTGGAAGGTCGTAGGAATTGAGCTCACTCAAAGCCTCGCGCAGGCGGTCGAAAGCGCCTGCTGTTGTCTTGATTACGAGCAGGCACTCCGTTGCCGTCTCGACCTCGCCTTGCCACCGATATACCGATTCAATCTGGGGAGCAATGTTGACGCACGCTGCAAGTTGGCGCTCAACCAGCGTGTGTGCGATGCTCCGGGCTTCTTCGAGCGAACCGCAAGTGGTGAGAACAAGCCTTTTGTCGGTCATATAAAATCGGTCGTATCGGATCGAGTCCAACCGAGAGTTCGAGATCAGATTCAAGTTTCACTCGAAGCATACGAGGCAGTCGATGGCGACGCAAATCAAGTTTGGCACATCTGGATGGCGGGCCGTGATGGCCGAAGAGTTCACATTTGCCAATGTCCAACGGGCCGTGCACGGCATCGCGCGTTACGTGTCGTCGCAGAAATCGAATAGGGCAAGAGTCGAAGTCATTGTTGGCCGTGATCCGCGCTTTCTGGGCGAAACTTTCTGCGCCATGGGCGCCGACATCTTGTCGAGCTACCGCATTACGCCGCTGGTCATTGCGGAGCCGGCACCCACACCCGCCATTTCGTATGCCGTGATCCAGTCCAAAGCCGGCGGTGCCATCAACTTCACCGCCTCGCACAATCCTCCGGAATACAACGGCATTAAGTTCTCGACGCCCGATGGAGCTTCGGCGCTCCCCGAAGTCACGCAAGCAATAGAGTCCGAGATCACGGCATACACAGATGCTAGTCCGCCAACGCCCCAAGCGCCAAAGGGCGAGGTGCAATCCCAGTCGCAATCGATTGACCCGCGCCGCATGTATCTCTCTCGTTTGCGCGAAATCGTCGATCTCGACGTCATCAAGAAAGCCGGCATCAAGATTGCCTTCGATCCCATGTGGGGCGCTGCCCGCGGCTATTCAGACGCGTTCCTGCGCGAGGCGGGCGTAACCGTGGCCACCGTTCACGACACTCGCGACGTGCTCTTCGGAGGCCGTGCTCCCGAACCCGACGATCACCTGCTCGAAGACCTGCGTCGCAAGATGCGCGAAATCGACGCGGCAATTGGCATCGCGACCGATGGCGACGCCGATCGTTTTGGGATTGTCGACGACGACGGAACATTCCTCCAGCCTAACTACGCGATCGCGCTGCTCTTTGATTACCTGGTCGAAACCCGTGGATGGAAAAATGGAGTCGGAAAGTCCGTTGCCACCACCAATCTCATCAACGCGCTTGCCGAAAAACACAAGATCGAGCTTCACGAGACCCCGGTTGGCTTCAAATATATTGGCGAACTCATTAAGCAGGACAAGATCCTCATCGGCGGTGAAGAGAGCGCCGGCCTTTCCATCCGCAAACACGTCCCGGAAAAAGATGGCATGCTCGCGGGGTTGCTCTGCTGCGAGATGGTCGCTCGCCGTGGCATGTCGCTTGGCAAACAACTGGCCAAGCTATTTGCCGATGTTGGTTCCTTTTATCCACTGCGTGAGAACTTCAGCTTGACGCCGGAAGTGAAAGCGAAGTTTACTGAGAAGTTATGTCGCGATCCGAGCGAGTTTCATGGCACTAGAGTTGCCGAAGTGGTGAGGACCGACGGACTGAAACTCGTCCTCGCGGACGGATCGTGGGTTTGCTACCGGCTCTCGGGCACGGAGCCAGTGGTGCGCATTTATAGCGAAGCGCGCAGCAGGGAAGACCTCGCCAAGTTGAGTGCGGCAGCGAAAGCATGGATCTTCGTCTAGGACCACCGTCGAGAGTGCGCATCCTTCCACGTCCGGAGGAAGGCCTGCGCGCGGTCATTTATCTGACAGGTCAGGCCAAGTGTCAGGCGCCGCGGGCGGAGGCTGCGGCGGCACGCTGGATCGAACGCACGCGCCCGGTCTGGTCGTGGCTCGTGCTGGAATGGCGTCGTCTGGGAACCGCGGCCGCTATCCTTCTTATTGTAGGGTTGCTGTTGCACGCCATGTTCGGAGCGAACGGCATGGTCATCTATCGCCAGAAGCACGCCGAGATGCAAGCGCTCCAGAGTGAGGTCGAGCGTCTGCAGAAAGAAAATGGTCAATACGTCGACCAGATCAAATCGCTCAAATCCGATCCTGCCGCCATCGAAAAGGAGGCGCGCGAGCAGCTACACTACACTCGGCGTGGAGAAGTCGTTTACGTCGCTCCCGAACCTCCGCCGAAGGCAGCTACCGACCGCGCCAGGAACGAAAGTAAGAACGACAGCAAGAACGACAGCAAGAACGACAGGTAGATGCCGGTTGCAGGAATCGTCTTACTGACTGAAGATCGCGTGGGTCTTGTCGAGCGCGCACCTTGCGTCGGCGTACGCGCTTGATTCAGGTGTGCGCTGCCCACGAAATGCCTTCCACCATTGCAACAAGGGTTTTACCTGCGACTCGTAGGGCTTCAGGCTCTTGTTGTCCAGGAACTCCATATTCTGGAAGTCCTTGTCCCGCGCAATGCTGATGGTGTAAGGGTGGGTATCCTGCATGACCAGCGGTGGGACAGTCTGCGGAACTTTGAGATCGCGAAAGCTCGGGCTGTCGATAACCGCGACCAGTGCGTTCCAGTCGCTGTCGGAAAGTTGGCCCTCATAAATCTTGCGGTCGGTGTCGCGCCCCTGTCTGATGTCTGCCTTCTCCGTATGGAAACGGCGGTTGGCGAACACAAGAGTGCAGTACTGCGGGGCGGACATAACACCAGGTTGGACTTCGTTGAGGAACATCTTGAGAGGGGCGTTAGTCGGTGCTTGACCGGAGCCCGCGGTCGCCGTGAACCCCAACACTAAGAGAAATGCAATTAGTCGCGTCATAATTATCCTATGTTCATCGGCGCACAGTATTGCGGCTTCGAATCCTTGAAATCAGACTTGCTTCTCTTTTCAATGCCGTCGAACCACTTCATCAGAGGATTTAGTGTTTTTTGAAACGGTGCAGCATTGTCAAGGTAGGTATCCATTCCATTGGTTGCGCCACCAAATTCGCTCGCGCCCATTTTCAAGCGCTCCTTGATCGTGGTCAAGCGTTGCTGTTTTCCTGCATGGTCCATCTGGGCATCCACGCTCTCAATTTCGCGGATCACCGCGTTGTTGGGAATATCGGGGGGTTTCGGAGTGATGAGTCTCTTGAGGTTCTCGTCGTCGAGTATTGTCTTCAGATGTTGGAGATCGTCCGCCCCAAGAGTGCCTTCGGCCGCCTTGACTTTTGGTTTGCCCACAGTCTGTTCGTCTCTTTTCTCGAAGACATACTTGCCGTCGCTATGAACCGTGAGGCACGACAGCGAATTTGGATAGCTGGAGACATCGCCACCTTTGCCATAGGTGATGCCATTCATGCCTTGCGCGTGGACAACGTTCGTTTCCAGATTCAGATAAGCCTTCGAACGTTGCAACCGCAACAGCGGCGTCGTTTCCTGGGCGGCGGCAATGTCAGCGACCGACAGGATTCCAAGAAGGGGCAGATGGATGAGTATCTTGCCAAAGCGGAACCGCGCAACCATTTCGTTCCTCCGAGCTTGGTGACTTTACTGCCCGCCATGATATACCGGAAATGGCCGCAAGCCGCGATGTATTCGTCCCCGCTGTTCGGTGACCTCTCCCAATTTGTCGTGGCCCGGCCCTGCTTCTACCTTTCCTGTGATAGAGTTCAACTATCGCATCACGTGTGGGAACTAATCTGAGGAGGATGACATGCGGAAATTTCTCTTGTTGTTACTTGCCGGAGCGTTGATTTTGATGGTGGCTTCGGTGTCATTTGCCGGCGATGCCCAGACCGTGAACGGCTGGGTTAGCGACTCGAAGTGCGGCGTTAAAGGAGCGAATGCGGGTGCGGAGGCTTGCACAAAGAAGTGCATCGCAGCCGGCGCCAGCGCAGTCGTCGTTACCGACACTGACCAGAAGGTTCTGGCGGTGGACAATCCCGACGCCCTCAAGGGTCACGAAGGACATCACGTTGCCGTGACTGGGCACGTTGACGGCGATAAGATCCACGTCGATAGCGTCAAGATGCTCTAGGGTAACGAGGGCGATAGAGGTGCAGTAGGGGTTCGGGGGGACGGGCGAGACGCCCGTCGCTCCATTTTCAAAACATTGGGCGGCCGCCTGGGCCGCCCTTTTTGCGTCTGCTTGTCTATTGCAGCTCTATCTGACGACGCCTTCCAGCGGCGAGCTGGCAGTCGCATAAAGCTTCCGCGGCATTCTTCCCGCCATGTACGCCTGCCGTCCCGCCAGCACGGCGTGCTTCATCGCTTCCGCCATCAGCACCGGTTCCTGGGCACCGGCGATGCCGGTGTTCATCAGCACAGCGTCGTAGCCTAGTTCCATGGCAATGGCCGCGTCGGAAGCTGTGCCCACGCCCGCATCCACAATCAGCGGAATGCCTGTGATCAGCTCGCGCAGGATTCGCAGGTTGGCGGCGTTCTGAATTCCCAGCCCGCTGCCGATCGGCGCGCCTAATGGCATCACCGCCGCAGCTCCCGCGTCCACCAGCCGTTTCGCGAACACGATGTCGTCCGACGTGTAGGCCAGCACAGTGAATCCCTCTTTGGCCAGCACGCTTGTGGCTTCGAGCGTTGCTTGCACATCCGGATACAGTGTTGCCTGGTCGCCAATCACTTCGAGCTTGATCCAGTCCGAGAGTCCAACCTCGCGCGCGAGCCGGGCGGTGCGGATGGTGTCGTCGGCCGTATAGCAGCCGGCAGTGTTCGGCAGAAGGAAATATCTGTTGGGATCGATGTAATCGAGCAGAGACTCCTTGCTGCGGTCAAGATTTACCCGGCGCACGGCCACCGTCACCATGTCGGCGCCGCTGGCTTCGAGCGCTCGCGCGGTCTCCTGAAACGATTTGTATTTGCCGGTCCCAACGATCAAGCGGGAATGGAACTGCCTGCCAGCGATAATGAATGAGTCCGTCATGAGCTTATTGTAATTGTACGGCTCGAAACGGGTAGGAGCCGGATAGTGGAGGGACGGGGCGTCTCGGCCGTCGTTGGGCACTGGGCAGCTAGTTCTTGGGCAGCAACGTGGCCGGGCGGGGACGCCCGGCGCTCCACTGGTTCATCCTCCGGCCGTCTCTGCCTTCGCGTACATTTCATCAATCTGCGTCCGGTAACGCTCCTCAATCCCACGTCGCCGCACCTTGAACGTATGCGTCAGCGTTCCATCCGCCGCCGAGAGTTCTTCCGGTACTAACAGCACACGTTTCAGTTTTTCGAAGCGCGCTAGGTTCTGATTCAGGTCTTCGATGATGCCTTCGTACAGTTCCTGCACCTTGGCGTTGGCGACGAGTTCTTCTCGCGAGGCAAAATCAACATCGTTCTCCCGCGCCCAATCTTCCAACGCAGGGAAATGCGGCGCGATCAGCACCGCGGGAAACTTCCGCCGGTCGCCGAACACCACCGCCGTCCCAATCAGCGGGTTTACCTTCAGAGAATTCTCGATCGGTTGCGGCGCGATGAACTTCCCGCCGGAAGTCTTGATCAGATCCTTCTTGCGATCTGTGATCGAAAGAAATCCCTGGCTGTCGAGATACCCGATGTCGCCCGTTTTGAACCAGCCATCCACAAATGCGGCCTGCGTTTCCTCTGGGCGATTCCAATAACCCTTGAATATCGAGGGCCCGCGCACCAGTACCTCGCCGTCGTCAGCAATCCGCACTTCGAGATTCGCCAGCGGCTTGCCTACAGTCCCCAGTTTGTGCGCGGCGGGCGTGTTTACCGCGATCACCGGCGAAGTCTCGGTCAGCCCATAGCCCTCGTGGATGGGAATACCGATATCGGCAAACCACTCCGCCAATTCCAGGCCGAGCGGCGCGCCTCCGGAAATGAATTCTTCTGCCTTTCCACCCATCGCGGCGCGCACTTTGGAAAAGAGCAACCGGTCCGCGATTTTCCAGGCGAGCGTTGTCGGCTGGATTCCGGCGAGAGTCTCGGCGCGGTGAGCGCGCCCCACCGAAAGCGCCCAGCGATAGGCCGCGCTTTTCGGAAAGCCCGCGGTCTTGACGATAACCTGTCGGCGAATTTTTTCGTAGACGCGCGGCACACCAATAAAGATGGCCGGTTGCACTTCGGTCAAAGTCTTTGCCAGTTGCGCAATGTCAGGACAATACGCCAGCACCACTCCGCGGTTGAGGAGCGCGAAGTCCACGTGCCGCGCGGTCACATGGGAGAGTGGCAGAAACGATACGCTGACCTCTTCGTGTTTTCCGAAGTCGAATGCCTCCATCGAACACGCGATGTTCGACGCCATGTTCCCGTGGGTCAGCATTGCTCCCTTCGGAGTTCCGGTCGTGCCTGAGGTGTAAATAATTGTGGCCAGGTCGTCGGGCACAATCGGCTGGGAGCGGGCATCGAACTCCGGATCGAAGTCGGTCGGCCCTTGCAGCATGAGTTCCTGCATCTGGACCGCGTGCGCAGTTTCCACTGGGTCCATCACCAGAATTCGCTCCAACGACGTCTGCTGCTGAATGGCCAATACCTTTTCCAACTGGTTCTTCGTGGACACAGCGATGACGCGCGCCCCAGAATTGTTGAGGATGAACGCAATGTGCTCCGCAGTCTGCGTGGCATAAATCGGAACCGTGACCGCGCCCAGGGCTAGCACCGCGAAATCAGTGATCGTCCACTCCGGGCGATTTTCGCTGAGGATGGCGACACGATCGCCTTTGCGAACTCCCCAGGATTCAAGCGTGCGAGCGATACCCACGACGCCACGATAAATCTCCGTGGATGAGATCGGGGCCCAGCCCAGGGCTCCTCGTTGCAGCATGACGCGATCGCGGCGGTTCCCGCAGACCGCAAATAAAATGTCGTTTAAAGTCTGGAGGCTCATCCAATCCGATCAGATCCCGCAATCGTTGTCCCGCAAATCATTGTCTAGCAAAATCATCGTACAAAGTCATTGTACGCAGTCATGGCACAGAGTCGATCATTACCAACGGAATCATTCTGACGCTTTGACCGCGTTCCCATCCGCGGGTTACGCTTTAGGTACGCTTTAAGATAAGAATCTGTCGAAAAGGAGTTTCATGAGACGCAAGGGTGTTTGGACAATGTTGGGAGTGTGGCTGCTCGCGGCGGCGATTGTCTGCCCGCAGATCAAAGCTCAAAGCAACAAGCCTGAGCCGCCGCCTAAATTGAAGGTCGGCGATGTCGCTCCCGACTTCAAACTGCAATACTTCGATGGCAGCGACGAAAAGGAAATTTCCCTGAGCCAGTATCGCGGCAAAAGCAACGTCGTTCTGGCGTTCTACATTTTCGCCTTCACCGGTGGTTGAACTGCGCAAATGAAGGCGTTCCAGCAGAATCTCAAGACGCTGGAAGCCGCCGACACTCAGGTTCTGGGTGTGAGCATGGACAGCCCCTTCGCCAATAAAGCCTTTGCCGACCAGATCGGCGTCACCTTCCCGCTTCTGAGTGACTGGGGTGGAGATGTCACCCGCCAGTACGGCGTCTACGTCGACAAGTACAAAGCCGCGCGTCGCGTCAACTTCCTGATCGGTAAAGACGGGAAAATTCTGGAAGAGCAGATTGACAAAGAGGCCATCGATCCCAAGAAGATCGTTGATGCCTGCGAGCGCAAGAAAGTGAGCCGCTGAATCAAGCGTGCAGGCAAGGCCGAGAAGCGCAAAGAGCGGGTCCGCTTTGAATTCAAGACGAGCATGAGAACTCAAGAATTCAAGCGGATCCGCCAAGGTAATCACCGATAGAATGCGAAACTAATCGTCGAGTCTGCTGTACTGACTTGCTGTTTACCAGAGCGACGGTCTACCGAAGAGCGGTATCAAGACACTCCCACAGCGCCAGGCAGTTTGACCCCGCTACACCACACTGTTATCATTTTTCTGCGGGGTGGAGCAGTCTGGTAGCTCGTTGGGCTCATAACCCAAAGGTCGGTGGTTCAAATCCACCCCCCGCAACCAACGCAATCATAGGTTTACGGGCAATTGCGCACTTGCAGCGACTGTCCAAAACTGTCCAATAAGGGGAACTGCCTCACAGTTCCTCTTTTTTATTGAATGGAGATCTGCTGATTGGCAGACCTTCTCAAGAGGCGTTGCACGATTGGCCGATTGGCCTTGCGTTTTGCCAAGGCCGAGGCATTTCCATACTGGTCCATTGTGGTAGAAACGTGCGCGTGTCGCATGAGTTTCTGCTGTACGCCCACGGGTGCCCCGGTTTCGTCCAGCCAGGCACGGTAGGTGTGGCGGAACGTGTGGAACCCGATCCTGCCAAGTCCCAACTGGAGACCTGTCGGAACCAGGTAGTCTGCACGAATCGAATCGGCGTGATAGGGCCGACCCGTCACAGGGCTGGGGAAGAGCCATCGCCCCTCGGATACGAGACAGAGCGCTTGCCATTTCCTCAGTTCGAGAATGAAGCCCCTTTCGATCGGGACCTCGTCCTGCGAGTACTCGGTCTTCAATTTGTTGAGCCGCTTCCCGACCGCTGATCGTTGAATCAGAACCACGGATCGCTTGAAATCGAAGTCCGTCCACCGCAAACCGAGGATTTCGCTGATTCGCAAACCGAAGCACAGGCCAATCAACACGATGGTCCGAAAGGGCTGAACCAGCGCGTCGAGTATTTGCCAAGCATCCTTTACCTGAAGGACGTGAGGACGTTTCTTGCGCTTGCTGATGCCCTTCACTTCGACCAAGTCCATGGGATTTCGTTCCACGTTCAGCAGTTCCCAAAGCATCGCTTTGTCGAAAAGACGGTACATCAGGGACCGAATGTGGCCCTTGTACTTGGGTGAGAGGACGAGCCTGCGGAGCCAGTCTTGTACCAGAGCGGGCCGAACGTCTTCCAGGTAGGCATCGCCCCACTTGGGTCGGATGTGTTGGCAGATCATGCTCCGGTAGGAGGCTAGAGTATTGTGAGTGATTTGTTCGGCTTCCTGTTCCTGTTTCTGATCGAGAAGAAAACGGTCGAGGAGGCCGCAGAAGAGAACCGGTTCTCGACGTGCAATGCCGTCGTTGATCATCAGCCGCATGCCCTCTGCTGCTTTCAAAGCATGCGCCTCTGTCTTGTACTGTTCTATCGTCCCGACAGTGAAACCCCTTCGTGTCCTGCGTCCGTCTGAAGTCGGTTCCCACCAGCGATAGAGCCATACGTCCGGTCCTGTTACGCGTTTGTTGATCTCAACACTACCGTACTGATACCGCGTTCGCTTAGCCAATGTAATCTCCTTGGGGTTG
>Ga0185299_10001421_pt1 | contig 46611 bp, 48 predicted proteins | sample PaiPotPPA55metaG_FD_128002 | JGI IMG/M metagenome (GOLD analysis project Ga0185299, IMG submission 128002) | Iron sulfur acid spring bacterial and archeal communities from Banff, Canada, to study Microbial Dark Matter (Phase II) - Paint Pots PPA... ... | reverse complement strand
GGACGAGGGCTGAAGGGGCACGCGGCGTGGGCAATCTTGTGAGGACGGGGCGGTGCCCTTCGGGCAGAGCCCCGCCACCACACAACCCAGCCAGAACCAGTTTTGTCTCGGGCTTTGTCTCGGTCAACGCCTACATTGAATGCTGTATCGAACAAACAATCCCGATGTGCGAGTCTTGGACATTGCTATCGCTTGGGACGTTCGATACTGGTGCCCTCCCGTCGTCTGGAAGATCGAATCCGCGAATTGTGTGCCAAAGCTGTGTCCGCACCTGACTCGGCTGATTTGAACGAAGTGATGCAACAACTCAGAGAAGCTCTTCGCGAGCACGCGAACCGCCTACGACAGCTGGCTGCTCGCAAGCTCGGTCCGCAGCGAAGCGCTCACTCATGACGGCGGATGGAATTCCGCAAGGCAAGACGTCTTTTTCAATTTCCAATCTGCTTGACTTTTAGGCCTTCGTCTTTCGCGCCAATATGGCGGCTCAACTCCTCGATGAGCTGTAGGAGTTTGTGGCGATCTTGTTCCACTGCGATCAGAGAGCACAGTTCACGAATGCGGTCGCGATCGGCGTCGTTGATCATCATGCTTAACCATGGGGCAAGTATGTGGCCGAGACGTACGGCAGACTCCGCGGGGATAAATGCTTCCATGCCTAAGATTTTGAAGCACTTGTGAGTCTCCTGTAGGAGGGCTTATGGGTGATCTGTATGGAAAAACTTACACCTTGGCCCATTATCGCGCTGGTGTTTGTTCATGAATTCGATTGATTCCCGCGTAAGCCGAGGCCGAAGGAAATAAGGCAATCGAGGACAGAAAGGACAGTTACGGATCGACAGTTCTCGACCAGCGGGAAGGCATACATAGTTCAGACAAGTAACTTCAGATCGGTGAGCTATCGAAGGCTTCGAAGGCTTCAGACTCTTTTTCTTGCTGAAAACCAGGATGACCTTGCAACAGGCGGGCGCACCGGTTCCAGCGAAGAAGAGCATCGTCGTTGTCCGGGGGACGAATCGTCTCGGCTTCGGCGAAGCAGCGCATCGCCTCCGCGAAGAGCGGGGCGAGGGTATGCGGCGGGCGTCCCACGCGCATCTGCGCCTTCGCTCGCCGTTCGTGCAGGAGACCCGTGTAATAAAGCCGTTCGTAGCGCTCGGCGAGTCTTTGGAAAAGTTGTTCCGCTTCGCCCTGGCGATCCGCCGCGTCTCCAGAGAACTGGTCGGTAATTGCCAGGCCGAGCAAGCGGAGCGCGAGTTGGTGTTCGGGCTCAACTGCCAGGATGTCGCGGCAGATCGATTCTGCCTCTTCCGCTTCATTGAGCGAGCGGTAGAGCTCGGCTTTTGAGATGGCTTCGGGAATGCCGGCTTTCGAGATGGTCTTTAGCTTGAACTCCATAAGAACCTCCGTTACCCTCAGCCCGGATTCTGGTTTCGTTCCTACTCTTGCTTCACCCCTCGAATTTTCCGAACCAGCATGAGCATGGGGTCATAAAATTCGTCAACCACGCGCTCCTTCAGAGGAATGATCGCATTGTCGGTGATGTGGATCTCCTCGGGGCAAACTTCCGTGCAGCACTTGGTGATGTTGCAGAGACCGATGCCGAGCTCTTCTTTCAGTAGGCGCGTTCGAGATTTCGCGTCGAGAGGATGCATTTCTAGCGCCGCCACCCGGACGAAAAACCGTGGTCCTCCGAACTGCTCCATTTGGTCGTGCTCTCGAAGAACGTGGCACACATCCTGGCATAAGAAGCATTCAATGCACTTACGAAACTCCTGCACCCGATCGATGTCCTCCTGGTACATTTTCCAATCGGTGCCGGGGCGGGGCTCGAAGGGCGGGATTTTTTTGTTCACGCGGTAATTCCAGGAAACATCAGTGACCAGATCTTTGATCACGGGGAATGACTTCATCGGCTGAACTGTGATGGGTTTGTCCAGGGGCAGGGCATCCATACGGGTTTTGCAGGTAAGCCGCGGGCGGCCATTGACCTCGGCTGAGCAGGAGCCGCACTTGCCGGCCTTGCAATTCCAGCGTACTGCCAAATCGGGCGCCTGGTGCGCCTGGATATGATGGAGCGCGTCGAGCACGACCATGCCCGGGGCAATGGGGACGCGGTACGTGGCGGGCTGCCCGCCTTCGCGGTCTCCGCGGAATACTTCAAAGATTGCTTCTGCCATTGCGCCTCCGCTATTTTCTGGCGTAGCGCCGGCTTCTCGTCCTCGGCCCGGCGGCGCTACAAATCTATTTTTCTTCCGCAACCAGTTGTTTCAATTCGCTGGGCATTTCGGGTACCAGTGACTGACGCAGCGTCATTGCGCTTCCCTCGCGAACGATTACATTATTTTTCGTTCCCCAGGTTGGGTCGAGGCCTGGATGATCAATACGGCTGTGAGCTCCGCGGCTCTCTTCGCGCGCAAGCGCGCTGCGGGTGACGGCCTCGGAAACCGTTAGCATCGCCTTTAAGTCCTGGGCGAGGTGCCAGCCGGGATTGAACAATCGCGAACCCTCGACGCTCACGTGCTCAACCCGCTGCTTCAGTTTCTCGAGCTCCTCCAGTGCACGAAGCAGATCTTCTTGATTACGGAAGATGCCAACCAGATTCTGCATGGTTTCCTGCAAGTCGCCATGGATCGCGTACGGACTCTCACCAGCCTTGCGCTCGAAAGGAACTAGCATCGCGCGCGCGCCCTCTTCGATCTGCGTGGAATCGATGGATGTTGTTTGGACCGTCTTTGCGTGGTCGGCGGCGGCCAAACCGGCGCGGCGGCCAAAGACAAGTAGGTCCGAAAGAGAATTGCCGCCCAACCGGTTCGCGCCGTGCAGTCCGGCTGCAGCCTCGCCCGCGGCAAAGAGTCCGGGCACGGATGATCTTGCGGTTTCCGCATCGACGCGAATACCTCCCATCATGTAATGGCAGGTTGGTCCGACCTCCATGGGGCCCTTGGTGATGTCCACATCCGCAAGTTCCTTAAACTGGTGATACATACTGGGCAGCTTTTTCTTTACATAGTCGGCGGGCTTTTGCGAGATATCGAGATAAGCTCCGCCGTGTTCGGTGCCGCGCCCCTCGCGGACCTCGGTATAGATTGAGCGCGCCACCACGTCGCGGGTGGACAGCTCCATTCTCTTCGGATCGTATTTCTCCATGAAACGCTCGCCCAATTTGTTGCGGAGAATTCCTCCTTCGCCGCGGACCGCCTCGGTGACGAGAATGCCCTGCACTCCCGGAGGCCACACCATACCGGTGGGATGAAACTGAACAAATTCCATATCCATCAGCTCAGCCCCGGCGTCGTAGGCGAGCGCCATTCCGTCGCCGGTGTACTCCCAGGAATTGGAAGTGATTTTCCACGCCTTGCCAATGCCGCCCGTGGCCATGACAAGTGATTTTGCTCGAAAAACCACGAATCGGCCCTGTTCACGCCAGTAACCGAATGCTCCGGCAATGCGATCTCGATCTTTCAGCAAGCGGCTGATCGTGCATTCCATGTAGACGTCGATCCCCAACTGCACGCCGCGGTCTTGCAGGGTGCGGATCATTTCGAGGCCGGTGCGGTCGCCCACATGACAGAGCCGGCGGAAGGTGTGGCCACCGAAGGCACGTTGCAGGATCTGTCCGTCCTGGGTACGATCGAAAAGCGCCCCCCATTGTTCAAGTTCTCGTACGCGTTCGGGAGCTTCCTGGGCGTGGATCTGCGCCATACGCCAGTTGTTGAGCAGCTTGCCGCCGCGCATGGTGTCGCGAAAATGAGTGCGCCAGTCATCGGCGGAATCTACGTTGGCCATCGCCGCCGCGATTCCACCCTCCGCCATGACGGTGTGCGCTTTGCCAAGGAGCGATTTGCAAACCACCGCCACCTTCGCGCCTTGCGCCAGGGCTCCGAGGGCAGCTCGCAGACCGGCGCCGCCGGCGCCGATGATCAATACATCGTGGTCGTGAGTTTCGTATTCTGCCGTCACAAGAGTCTCAGGTCGGTTATCGCGCCGCTGGCAACCATCCGGATGTATAGGTCGGCGAGGCCCACCGTGATCAGGCTGATCCAGGCATAGAGCATGTGGCGCTCATTCAGAACGCCGAGCCACCGCCATGCCGTATAGCGCTGACGCCCGAAGGCGGTGCAGGAAAAGCAGTCGAGCTTTCCTCCTGCGAGGTGGCGGAGCGAGTGGCAGGAGAGGGCATACACAGTCAGAAGGATGACGTTTAAGAGCAGCACTAGGGTGCCCGCTCCGACTCCGAAGCGCCCGTCAAAAAAGAAGGCGTGAAATGCGTCGCGCCATAGAAAGAACAAGAGGATGAAGCCCGCATACAGAAAATAGCGGTGGAGATTTTGCAGAATAAACGGGAACGCGGTTTCGCCACGGTAGCGGTGTTTGCCGCGCTCACCGACGGCGCAAGCGGGTGGATCGAGAAAGAAAGCTCGATAGTACGCCTTGCGGTAGTAGTAGCAGGTGACGCGGAATCCCAAAGGGAACGCCAGGATCAGCAGCGCTGGAGAAAACGGCCACCAGCGATGATGGGGGTCAATGAGAGGCGAGTAGAACGGAGAAATGTACGGCCCCCATTCGTAATATGTCCCTTCGAAGGCACGCGCAGTCGCATAAAGTCCGAATGCGCCGAGCAGAGCGATGACGGGCAACAACTCCAGCCACCACGCATCGCGCCGCATTGTGGCGCCGAGATGGCGCTGTGGACTCGCGGTTGAACTTGTTGCCATGAGGGTCACCAACCCGTGGTGCATAGAGTAAATAGAAAAATAGCATTTCCTCAAGTCAAAAATGCTTCGTCCACAACGCTCAGTGGCTTGTTTACGAGATGAGTTCTAGAATGGACGACTATGAAGAGGCGTTTTTTGATGGTGAGTGCGGTCGGGATCGTGCTTGGTATTGGCATGATTAGGCTGGCGGGAACTCAGGATGATGGGCCGACGTCAGACTTGCGATTTGTGGTGGTGCGCGACTATAACGGCAAACCGGTGAGGAATGCGGCGGTGGTATTGCATCCGGTGAATCGAAAGGGAAAGCAATCGCGTGGAGGGTTGGAGTTGAAGACGGACGGGGAGGGGCGGACGAACATTGACGGAATTCCGTATGGTCCGCTGCGGGTGCAGGTGCTGGCGCAGGGTTTCCAGACTTTTGGGGAAGACTACAAGATCGACAAGGCGGAGATTGAGATTACGGTGAAGCTGAAGCGTCCGGGAGGACAGTATTCGGTGTACGAGAATCACGGAGACGAGAAGAAACCCGACGACCAGAAACCAGCGCAGGAGAAACCGCAGTGATGAGACGCGAGATGGCGCAGGTTCGAGTGAGATTGCATATGAAAAGAAATGTTTCGATGTTGATGGCGGGAATGATCGTGCTCGCGTTGGGCATGATTGGGTCAGCGCGGGCTCAGGATGACGAAGGGCCGATGTCGGCGTTGCGGTTTGTAGTGGTGCGCGACTCCGACGGTAAGCCGGTGAGGAATGCGGAGGTGGTACTGCATCCGGTCAAACGCAAAGGAAAGCAGGCCAAGGGAGAGATGGAGCTGAAGACGGACGCGGAGGGACGGACGAACATTGACGGGATTCCGTATGGTCCGCTGCGGGTGCAGGTGCTGGCGCCGCACTTCCAGACTTTTGGGGAGGACTACGAGATCAACAAGGCGGAGATGGAGATCACGGTGAGGCTGAAGCGTCCGGGCGGGCAGTACTCGATATATGAGAATCACGGGGAGGAGAAGAAACCGCAGTAAAGGCGCTGGGCGCGGGGAGTAGAGGAGGGGCTGCATTTGCGGGAGGTGACAGAGAGAGCCCGGTGTCTTACAATCGCCTGCCATGGGAGTGCAGGAACTAACTGTCGAGCGCTATGAAGGAGTGGCGGACGATCAGCGGATTCTTTTGCTGCGCGGGCCGATCACGATAGAAACCGCGCCGGAATTCGAGCGCGCGGTGCACCACGAGAGCGCGGAGACGATGATTCTTGATTTGTCGGATGTTCCTTACATAGATTCCGTGGGATTGGGATGTTTGGTCGCAGCATGCGTATCGCATCAGAAAGCGGGACGATGTCTGGTGCTAACGGGGCTGAAGCCGCGGGTGCGCAAGGTTATGGAAATTACGAAGGTCAACGATTTCTTCGTCACCTTTGGTACGACGTGGGAGGCGGTGGAAGCACTGGCTAACACTGGATCGGCTTGACAGTTTGCTGAAAAACTCGGATTGATTGCCGCAGTCGCCCTCAGCGGCTGAAGCCGAGACTGAAAGCAAGCCTGTGATCGCAGCGGTGAACCGTTGCGCCACCCAAAATCAAAACTCAAAATCGAGTATTTCGGCAATCTGTTGAGGAGATTGAAATGGGGAGACGGGCGCCTCGGTCGTCCAGCCGCGTGGGCCGTGTGGCCTCCTGAATCGAAAAACTCTGGCGCACCATCTAAAACGACATTGGTGGGGTAACCTCGCGCCGACGCCTATGGATCTTCTTTACCGCTATTCCAAGCAGTATTGGAAACTCTTTGTGGCCGCTCTTTTACTGGCCTCGACCAATCAAATCTTTTCGCTTCTCGACCCATTGATTTTTCGTCATGTAATCGACAGCTATGCCACGAAGTATCACCAGTACACGCAAGGGCAATTCATCCGTGGGGCGGGACTTTTGCTGCTGGCGGCGGTGGGAGTGGCGTTTGTGTCGCGCGTGGCGAAGAATTTCCAGGACTACTTCGTAAACGTGATCGTGCAGCGGTTGGGCGCGAAAATGTACTCGGACGGGATCCGGCATTCGCTGGATTTGCCCTATCAGGTGTTCGAAGACCAGCGTAGCGGCGAAACTCTGGGCAAGTTGCAAAAAGTTCGCAGCGACGTGGAGCGGTTTATTACCGCTGCCATCAATGTGCTCTTTATTTCGGTGGTCGGCATCGTTTTTGTGATGATCTATGCCTTCCGGGTGCATTGGGCGATTGCGCCGGCATTTTTGATCACGGTTCCACTGCTCGGAATTATCAGCTCGGTATTGAGCAAACGGATCAAGAAGATGCAGAAGACCATCGTTGCCGAGACCACCGCGCTGGCGGGCTCGACGACCGAGTCGCTGCGCAATATTGAATTGGTGAAGAGCCTTGGCCTCGCGCATCAGGAAGTGGTGCGACTCAATAGCATCACGGAAAAGATTTTGAAGCTCGAACTCAAGAAAGTGAAGTACCTCCGCAGCCTGAGTTTCATTCAGGGGACGGCGGTCAATGCACTGCGCACCAGCATTTTGTTCTTGATGCTCTATTTGATTTTTCGCCAGCAGATTACCATCGGACAATTTTTCTCACTCATGATTTATTCGTTTTTCATTTTTACCCCCTTGCAGGAGTTGGGAAACGTCATCAACATTTATCGTGAAACCGAAGTCTCGCTGCAAAACTTTCAGCAGATACTTGACACTCCTCGCGACCCGAAGCCCGCCGATCCGGTGCCGGTGGACGAGCTCATGACGCTGCAGTTTGAGCGGGTGAGTTTTCAGCATCAGAGTTCGTCGTGCCTGGCGTTGGACGAGATCGGCTTCAGCGCGGCTCGAGGAGACACGATTGCGTTCGTGGGACCGTCCGGGGCAGGGAAGTCAACGTTGGTGAAGCTTCTGGTGGGTTTGTACGCTCCGAAAGAGGGCGAAATTCTTTATAACGGGATTCCCTCGAATCGCGTGGATCTGGATCTGCTGCGAGAGAAGATCGGATTTGTTACGCAGGATACGCAGCTGTTCTCGGGGTCGATTCGCGAGAACCTGCTGTTCGTAAATCCGAAAGCGACGGACGAGGAATGCATGGAGGTTTTGCAGCAAGCGGCCGCGCATAGCTTGCTTTCGCGGGCCGACCGCGGATTGGACACGCTGATCGGCGAAGGCGGCGTGAAGGTTTCCGGAGGCGAGAAGCAGCGGCTTTCGATTGCTCGCGCGCTTTTGCGGCATCCGCAGTTGCTGGTGTTCGACGAAGCCACTTCTTCCCTTGATTCGTTGACGGAAGAAGAAATCAGCCGCACGATCCGTGAAGTCGCAACGAATCAGGAGGCGATCACGATTCTGATTGCGCATCGGCTGTCCACGGTGATGCATGCCGACCGAATCTACGTGCTGGAGCGCGGACGCATCGTTGAATTTGGACGGCACTCGGAGTTGCTTGAGCAAAAAGGCCTGTATTACGCGATGTGGCGGCAGCAGGTTGGCGAACGCGAGGCGGTCGCGCAGGGGAAGTAGCAGGGAGCGCATCCAGAATTCCAGTGGCTACCGGCAGCTGCTGAGCGGCGCTCGGCATGGACAGCCGAGGGCGGCTGTCTCTACGCGAACCGGCCGGGCGCCCGTCCCCACACGTGCATTGCTAGCCGGCCAGCGCCTCGATGGCCTGCGCTGCTTCCGGGGGGAGCTTGATATCGCGGCTCGCTAGATCCTGCTTCATGTGTTCGGGGTTGGACGTGCCGGTTAGGGGCAGAATTCCTATGCTACGCGCGAAGCTGAACACGACTTGGGCCAGCGTGGCGTTGGCGCTCGCGGTCAGACTGGTGATCGTCAGACTGGTGATCGTCAGACTGGCGATCAGAGGATGATGTAGCACCTCCTGATTTGCGGTGAGCAGCGAAAATCCCTGATAGACAATTTTGTGGTCGTGGCAGAACGAGCGCACGGCTCGGTCCCAGCCGAGGCGCGCATAGCAGCGGTTTTGTACGAATGCAGGAAGTTCGGCGCGGGCGACCGCCATGTGCTGCAAGTGGCGCAGAGAAACATTGCTTACACCGAGGAGACGCGTGCGTCCGGCATCGCGCTCCTTGCGCATCGCCTCCCAGACTTCGGCGTCGGCATCGGTCCAGTCATGGTTGGAAGAGGGCCCGTGCAGAACGTAGCTGTCAACGTGATCCGTCGCGAGATGGTCGAGCGAACTGGCCATCGACTGCGCGACCTGGATGGAAAGGGAGGCTGCGGGATCGTAGGGCAGGCGGTGGTCCTGACCGGGCTGATAGGTAAATTTCGTTTGCAGAAAAAGATCGTCGCGCGTGACTATGCCAGCGTTATACGCGGCGGCTAACCCATGACCTACTCCTTGTTCGAAATAATGCCGGCGTTGATTCGCCGTGTCGATGCCGCGAAAGCCCATGCGGAGGGCTAGTTCCGTGAGCGCTGCGGTGCGATCTTCCTTCCAGGCGGTGCCGTAGATGAAATCGGGAAAGGGTGAAGATGGGTGAGGCGGCATCGGGTTATTCAATCATGATCCGGATGCGAGCCGCTACGCGAGCACGGGAATGTTGCTGACTCCCGCAGTTCCGAAGATTCGCCGGTAGCGTTCGATTTCGGACGGCGTGCCGAGCGCCTTGGCGTAGTTGTCGGAGAGCTTAACCGCGGGCTTGCCTTCGACAGTGGACACTTTGCAGATCAGGCTGATTGGATCAAAGTCGAAGCCGCCGGCGGGATCACAGCCGCGGAAATCGTTGGTCAGCAAAGTTCCCCAACCTGCGCTGAAACGAATGCGGCGGCCAGGGGTCCACTTTTTGGGATCGTGGAAATCGGCGGCACTGCGAAAATCGTCGAACGTGGTGTCGCTGGCGAGCGCTCCGCCAAAGTAGGCGTGCAGGCCGAGGATGTCATCAACGTCGAGAGCGTCGGACGCAATGACGAGTTTCTCACGCGGGTCTCGACCGCGCCCCTTGAGCCATTGGATATATTCGTCGCCGGCAACGTAGGGATTCTTGCTGTCTACGCGTTGGCCCGTCCAATCGGCGATCCAGTCGGGGGCGTTTTCTAGAAATTGGGTAGTGCCAAAGGTATCCGGCAGCATGATGCGGAGTGCTCCGTCGTAGGTGGCCTGCCACAACTCGAGGACGCGGTACTGAGAAGCTTTGCGGGCTGCGTCATCGTCATTGGGCGCGAGCGCGGCGAGCGCCATGGGGATTTCATGGGCGTTGGTTCCGATGGCTTCCAGATCATGCTTATGGGCGAGGAAGGCATTCGAGGTTCCGCTAAAAGCGCTGCCGAGATTCGCTGCCATGGCGTTGACCACGTATTCCTGCCAGAGGAAGCTGTGGCGGCGGCGGGTTCCGAAATCGGCCACGGCCAGACCGGGGACGCCGCGCAGGCGCTCGATCTTGCCCCAGAGTTTTGTTTTCGCCCGCGCATAGAGGATGTCGAGACCGAACTCGCGCAATTTTTTCAAACCCGCTCGGGTCTTGAGTTCGTCAAGGATGGAGAGTGCATAGAGTTCCCACATGGTGGTCTCGGTCCAAAGGCCGTCGAAGGAAAGATGGAATTGGCCGTCCTTGATCGATAGCTCATAGTCCGACAATCGGAAATCGCGTTCCAGCCATTCCAGAAAGGCGGGTTCAAAGATTCCGCGGCGGCCATAGAAAGTGTTGCCGGCTAGCCAGACCAGCTCCGACCTTCGAAACCGGAGGCCGCGAACGTGCTCCATCTGGTGGATCAGCTCCTCGCGCGAGAACATGTCTGCCAGGCGCACAGACGTTGTGCGGTTGAACAGAGAGAACGACACATGGGTTCGCGGGTAATGCTTCCAGATGAATTGGAGCATCAGCAGTTTGTAGAAATCGGTATCGAGCAAGGACCTGGTGACCGGGTCGAGTTCCCAGTTGTGGTTGTGCGCCCGCTCTGCGAAGTTCACGATCATCGCGTACGATCTAGCGTACTATCCTCTGTGACAGAGCTGAGAAAATCAACCTTATGAACTAGTGAGAGTCCTCCGTTTGTGGTTGATCTGACTTTGGAACGGTGAACACGGTACTATCAAATTTCCGCATGAGACTGCCTCGGCCCGCCTCGGCTGCACCCCGGAGCTGCGCATCATTCTTTCTTGCGGTGGGGCATGCCCACGGCTGGGCAGAGTTTTCTGGCCGTGGTCTGCACGCGCTGGCGATCATCGTTCTGCCAGCGGTTCTGCCAGCGATGTTTCTTCCGCGATCGACCCGCGAGGAGATTTACAACATTCTATGGGCGCTGGTGTTTGGTTTTGCGACGCTGAATATTTTGAGCCTCGGGGCGCGCCGATTTGAGGAGGGAAAGACGGGCCTGAACTTCGGTGAGATTCTGGCCATACTGGTGGTGCTGGTGTCGATCGTCCTGCTGGGTTGGGAGCTGCTTTATGTGTTCGGCATTCTGCCGATTCGACTCACGTCGCGCTGAGGCGGATTGCGGTATGATCGCGGTGTGGTCAAACGCGAATCCAATTTTCGTGAGTCTAATTTTGACGTGACTTGCCCCTGCTGCGGCGCGGTCATGAAAATCGATGCTGCGACGCGCAGCATCATCGCGCACACTGCGCCGGTCAAGCCAAAAACCTTCAACGACATGGAAGAAGCGGCGCGCGCCATGAAGGAACAGGATAGCCGTCGCGATTCAATCTTCCGGCAATCGGTGGAAGCGCAAAAGCATGCCTCGGAGCTGCTGGAGAAGAAATTCCAGGAGGCGGTGAAGAAGGCCAAAGAAACGCCGGACACGGGACGGCCGATCCGGGATTTCGATTTGGACTGAGAAAATAGTTCTCAGTTCTCCGTTCTCGGTTCTCAGTCGGCGGCTTGAAGGATTTTGCAGGCAGCTGGAACCCTGACCTGAGATCTGCCATGGAACCTATTCTTTTGGGGCATCGCGGGGCGCGAGCTGTCCGCCAAATTCCTGAAAATACACTGGCGTCATTCGAGCTTTGTTTGCAGCACGGGTGCGACGGGTTTGAGTTTGACGTGCGTCTTTCCGCCGACGGGCACGCTGTGATTTGCCACGACGCGACTGTCGGCGGAATGGAGATTGCGAACACTGCTTCTGAAACCCTGCCATTGCCTACACTGGAAGATGTTCTGCGGCAATTTGCGCATCGGGCGTTTCTCGATATCGAGTTGAAGGTTGCAGGACTGGAGCCGCAGGCGCTCGCAGAGTTGCGCGAGCATCCGTCGGAAAAGGGATACGTGGTTTCGTCGTTTCTCCCGGAGGCGCTCACGGCAATCCACGATCTCGACCCGGCGACTCCGCTGGGATTTCTCTGCGAGACGCGGGATCAGCTTCGAGGTTGGCGCCAGGCGCCGGCGGAGTGGGTGATTCCACAGTTCGCACTGGTGGATCGGCAATTGGTCGAACTGGTTCATGCGGCGGGGAAGAAAATCATGGTCTGGACGGTGAATCGCGCCGAGGGCATGCGCGAGTTTGCGGACTGGGGCGTGGATGCGATTATCTCGGATGAGACGGAATTGGTGATTCGCTCGTTGCGATAGCGGCTAGAGAAGCAGATGAATTGGCGCCAGCGATGCCGAGCTTCGCTCGGCATGGACGGGCGAGACGCCCGTCCCCACGCAAGCACCGCCATTGCTCCCTTAATTCACCTCATTTACATTGAACAGGATGTCCACCACCGGCGAACGATTCGAGCGAGCGGTTCAGATCATGGCGCGGTTGCGCGCTCCGGGGGGATGCCCGTGGGATCGTGAACAGACCTTCGACACCATCAAGCCTTACACGCTAGAGGAGGCTTACGAAGTCCTCGAAGCCATCGACAATCGCGATTGGCCGGAGTTGACCGGCGAATTGGGCGACCTGCTGTTGCAGGTGCTGTTCTATTCGCAGATGGCGAGCGAGGAAGGCCACTTCTCGGTGGACGATGTGCTGGACCGGCTCTCTCACAAACTGGTGGAACGGCATCCGCACGTGTTTGGTGACGTGAAAGCCGATACTCCGGCTGAAGTACTGCGCAACTGGGAGGCGCTGAAGGGGGAAGAGAAAAAGAAACGCCTGGCGGCGGGCGGAGGTGGGAACGCAGAGAATGCAGATGACGCGCAATCGGTACTCTCGGGCGTGTCCTCGAAAATACCTGCCCTTCTCGAAGCGTATAAACTCAGCTCGCGCGCCGCGCATGTGGGATTCGATTGGCCAGAGATCGAAGGTCTGTTCGAAAAGCTTGCAGAAGAAACCGCGGAGTTGCGGGAAGAACTGAAAGCTGTGCCCATCAAGGGGCCGTCGACGAAGGGGATTGCCGGGTCGGGCAAGCCGCAGGTTGCGCCGGAACTGCATGAGCGCCTGGAAGATGAAGTTGGCGATCTGTTCTTCGTTCTGGTGAACATTGCACGCTATCTGTCGCTCGATCCGGAGTCGGCGTTGAGGAAGACGAATCGAAAATTCAAGCGCCGCTTTCAATGGATGGAGGAGCGCCTGCGCGACAGCGGGCGAGCGCCACAGCAGGCGTCGATGGACGAACTTGAAACTCTATGGAAACAGGCGAAGCAGCAGGAAAAGCTGGCGTGACCGGCGCGAGCGGCAAAGCGTCCACCGGAACTATGGACGGAACTACGACCGGCGAAATAACTATCCGCAAGTGCGAAGCGCTTGAGGAGATGCAGGCCTGCTTCGCGTTGCAGAAGGAAGTATGGAAGTTCGCGGATGCGGACCTGATTCCGGTGCGGATGTTCGTAGTAGCGGCGAAGATTGGCGGCCAGGTGATTGGGGCCTTTGTTCAAAGAAACGACGGAAGAAACGACTACAGGAATGGTGAAAGTGGACTGATCGGGTTTGCGCTCGCGATCCCGGGAATGCGAAACGGGTACTGCTATCTGCACTCGCAGATGCTGGCCGTTCGACAGCAATACCGAAATGGAGGATTGGGGCGGCGGATGAAACTCTATCAGCGTGAAGAGGCGCTGGCTCGCGGTTTTGAGTTGATGGAGTGGACGTTCGATCCGCTGGAGATCAAGAACGCGTATTTGAATATCGAGAAGCTGGGTGCGATCGCGCGACGCTACAACGTGAATCAGTACGGGATCACGTCGTCACCGTTGCAGGGAGGTCTGCCCTCCGACCGGCTGGTGGCGGAGTGGTGGATGAAGTCAAAAAGGGTCGAAACGGTTCTGGCGGATGCGCCGCGCGCGGAGTTCGAATGTCGTGCGCGCATTGACGTGCCAGCAGCGATCTACGAATGGAAGGCGGAGTCGGCAACTCGCAAGCAGGCGCTTGCGGTGCAGGACAGGAATCGTGAGCAGTTCAACCGCGCGTTTGCGGAAGGACTGAGTGTGCTCGGCTATGAACGCGATGAACACGGGAATGGGCGATTCCTGCTGGGAGACTGGGACGCAGCCCGGCGGTACTAGAGCTGCGGGCCGCGTCTCCCTAAGGCGAGACGGGGCAAGCCCCGTCTCTACAGGTGGAAGGATGTATGGTATCGCTAAAACAGGCTGCGGAAAGAGTGTCTTCCGCGCCGCAGTCGTACTCTCAGCGGCTAAAGCCCTCTCTGAAAATAAGCGAGTTACCGCGGCGGTGAACCGCTGCGCCACCCAAAATCAAGTGCAAAATCGACTTTTTCCAAAGGCCAAAGCGATGCTCTGACACGAACCACAACTCATTATGAAAATCGAGTCGGTAACTCTGCGTGAAATTCACATGCCACTCGTGCATTTTTTTGAAACGAGCTTTGGCCGCGTTTATAGCCGCCGCATCCTGCTGGTGAGTGTCCAGGTCGATGGAGTGCGCGGGTGGGGCGAGTGTGTCGCCGGGGAAGATCCGTTTTACAGCCCGGAATGGACCGAAACCGCCTGGCCTACGATCAAGCAGTATCTGGCGCCGCTGCTGCTTCAGGGTGAGCTGTCTGCCGGCCGGGATTGTGCGGCGCGGTTTGCCAGAGTCCGCGGCCACCGCATGGCGAAAGCCGCGCTCGAAAACGCGGTGTGGGACGTGGAGGCGCGGCAGAAACGACTGCCGCTCTGGAAGTTGTTGGGAGGAACGCGGCGCGAGATCGCGTGCGGCGTTTCGATCGGCATTCAAGACTCGCCGGAACAACTTCTTCAGAAGGTCGAAACTGAGTTGGCGGCGGGATACCGTCGGATCAAGATCAAGGTGAAGCCGGGATGGGATCTGAATGTGCTGGAAAAGATCCGCGCCCGCTGGGCGGATATCGTTCTCAGTGTGGACGCGAATTCCGCCTACACGCTCGATCAGCTTGAGCATCTGCGCAAGTTCGACGCGTTCAATTTGCTCATGATCGAACAGCCGTTGTGGAATGACGAAATCTATCTTCATGCGCGGCTGCAAAAAGCCATCCAGACGGCGATTTGTCTGGATGAATCAATTCTGAACGCGAGGGGCGCCGATTTTGCGCTCGAGATCGGAGCCTGCCGGATCGTCAATATTAAGGTCGGCCGCGTGGGCGGCTTCAGCGAGGCGAAGAAAATCCACGATGTCGCGCTGCAGCACCAGGTTCCGGTGTGGTGCGGCGGGATGCTGGAATCGGGAGTGGGACGCGGGCACAACATCGCATTGTCGACGCTAGAGAATTTCCGCTTGCCGGGAGATGTGTCTTCATCGAAGCGTTATTGGAAAGAGGACATCATCGAACCCGAAGTCGAAGTCCGCGGCGATGGAATGATCGCCGTCAGTGATGCAGTCGGGACGGGCTACCAGGTGCGCGAAGATCTGGTGCAGAAGTTCACCGTGCGCGAAGAAACGTTTCGCGCGGGGAAGTAAAAGAGGCGTTCTTCCGTAGAGACGCGGCTTGCCTCGTCTCTAGGGGCGGCGCAAAGGAGGACGGGACAAGCCCCGTCTCTGCATGGGCGTTCACGGAGGATTCTTCCTTCTTCAGCAATTCCAGCGCCTGGGCGAACGTCAGGTCCGAGGGAACCCGCTTAAAGCCGGTGAAAGTCTCCGTCGAACTGATGGAGAGACTCTTAAACAGGAGGATCTTTCCGGTGAAGTTCACGCTCATGCTTGAAATTTCCCAGACATTATCTTCGAGCTCCTGCTGCTGAACCGTGAAGCGGCCGCCGGGGTCGAGGTGTCCGAGAATTCCCCACCCGAATCCGACTTCCTTGAAGAGCGTGCCGTCAATGACGGCAAGACGGTAATGGGCGGCGTCCACCAACACGTAGCCCTGCATACCGGTCAAGACCTCTTCCACGTGGGAGGGCGGCTGGTAGTGGAGATTGGGCCGGAACTTCAATTTGACCAGAGTCTCGCCGGCGCGGCCAATGCCCTCCGAGCCCGGTTCTTCTCCGGCGTAGTCAAAGAGGAAGGCATCAGGAAGTGCGCGCACGATGCGCAGAGTGCGCTCGGCGCTCGCGCGCTCCTGTTCGCGCTTCTTTTTCAGTTCGTCGGGATGGCTGATGAAACGCTCAACGTGAGCCTGTTCCGCATGGCGCTGTTCGGGAGTCAGAGGTTTGCCGTTGTAGGCAATCACCAAGCCGGCAGTAGCCTCCCTGGTTTCGACATAGAGCCGGGTGGTGGATCCCTGAGGCGTGGTCTTGGTGCCGCGAAATAGGAAGCGGGCGCTGTCGTCATCGGCCGCCTTGATTTCGTTCTGTACTGCTTTGCGCACCAGTTCCACCGGATCCCGATTCGAGGAAACTATCGCTGGCTGCCCCGCAAAACTGGCGGCGGTGAGCAGCAGAATCCAAGCGCCGGCGTGGGCGATGGAGTGAGCGAGGGAGTTGCGCGAGATAGATTTGACAACCGCCACGACCGGACTGAGCACGTTGACCCCGTTTACACCATGGTAGCAAACAGGGGGTTGCCTCTGGGTGAAGCTGTGCTTCCGGCCGCTTACTCTAAGCTCCTGAGGGAGAATGATTTCCGGTTACTGCTCCGAGCCGCAAGCGGGCGGATGATTTACAATCAGTTTATTCGCGGCGAACAGAGCGCGACGAGATGGAGGCTAAAGCATGGATGCTCCGAAGACCGGAGAGTTTGCCCACATCGGCAAGTCGGTGGTGATTAAGGGAGAGGTGTCGGGCTCCGAAGACTTGTACGTGGATGGCAGCGTCGAAGGAAAAATTGAGCTCCGCAACCACAGCCTGACCGTCGGGCCGAACGGAAATATCAAGGCCGACGTCACCGCCAAGGCGGTGGTGATTCAGGGTAAGTTGGATGGGTCGGTGAATGCCTCCGATCGCGTGGAGTTGCGAAAGGCGGCGGTGGTAAACGGCGACGTGACCACGCAGCGCATCGCCATTGAAGAGGGCGCCTTCCTGAAAGGGAAGGTTGATATTCAGAAAGAGGCCGGAAAAGCGGCGGGGCTCGCGTCTTCGTAGGCAAGGGCGGGGGCAGGGATCGATGGCATCTGTTTCTGACAACGTAATGAAATTCTTTCGGAGCTCTTCGAAGACGACCGCGGGTCCCGCGGTCCCACGGAAGATAACCCGCCGGTCGAGCGGCATGGGAGAGATTTCGCGGCTGTTGAATTCGCAGGAGGCGCTGTGCGTGCTCGACATGGGCGCGACCTCCGCCAATAACATCCGCTTTTTTACCAGCAAGGGACACAAAAATTACAGCGAAGATCTGTTGCGGTCGTCGCTCGAACCCGCGCTGCGCATTCAGGACAGCGAGGGAAACTCGGTTGTGGACAGCAAGAAGTTCCTGGACGAGAACCTGGTGTATGCGAACGCTCAGTTCGACGTGGTGCTGTGCTGGAATCTGCCGGATTACATGGAAGAGAGCCTGGTGAAGCCGACCATCGACCGTTTGTGGTCGGTGATGAAGCCGGGCGGACTACTACTGGCATTCTTTCACACGCGCGACGCGGGCCCGGACACGACCTGCTATCGCTATCATGTTACCGGCACCGACATGCTGGAGATACAAGAGGTGAAGTTCGTGCCGCCGGGGCGTCCCGCGACTGAAAAGCAATCCCCGAGCCTGCAGCGTGTGTTCAACAACCGGCACATTGAAAACCTTTTTCGGGATTTCGCTTCGATTAAATTTTTCCTGGCGCGCGATGCGATTCGGGAAGTGCTGGTGGTGCGCTAATAAACCAAGTTGGTGGAGCGCCGTGCGCCCCGCCCGGCCTTCCGACACATGACTTATCGCGGGTTGGACAAACACGTCGGACATGTCTTCGAGTGAGACAGGCGAGCTTTGTGAGCCTGTTCGTATGCTTCCATTTTCTCTTTCTGCTGCTTTCTGTTAGCTCTGTCCGATAGCTTTGGTTTGATCTCGTTGCGGAACAGATGAGAAGTCCATGCGGTGTGGGCGCGGGTTTCGCGATCTTTAAGTTCTTTGTAGGCGGCACATTCTGACTCAGCCATGGCACGATGATAATGGAAAGTGTTGCCGCTGCCGAGACGCGGCAAGCCGCGTCTCTACGACGAGGTTTCTCGGTGGCCTCCTGTTTTCACGGTCTCTTGTTAATATGTAGAGTCAGGCATCGGTTCCGCGCGACGTTTTCCCGCCAACCCCGCCAGGTCCGGAAGGAAGCAACGGTAACGGGCTCTTTCGTGTGCAGTGGAGCGCCGGTGCCTGGCTTTTCTTGTCTGCTGCGCTGCGGTGGAGCTACGGATACTTCGCCCGTTTAGTTTTGGGGTGGCCGGGCGGGGACGCCCGGCTCTCCACTAACTGGTTCTCGTTGCGACTCTTTCGTCATGACTAAGCGTCTCTACTACGACAGTTCTGAAGTGCACGAATTTGATTCCGTTGTCGAAGAGGTCGCCCCTTCCTCCGCTGAGCAATCGCGTCCGGCGGTCATCCTGCGGGAAACCGCGTTCTATCCCACCAGCGGCGGGCAGGTCCACGACACCGGATGGCTGACGCTCGAAGGGGCCGAGCGCTTGCGGGTAGCGGAGGTTGCGGATGCGGAAGACGGCAGGATTCTGCACTACCTGGAAGCGCCGCCGAAGCTGCCGGTTGCGGGCGTCAGGGTCCGCGGCAGCATTGATCGGGAACGCCGCCGCGACCACATGCAGCAACACTCCGGGCAGCATGTTCTCTCGGCAGCTTTTGTTGAGCTTTACCAGCTGCCGACCGTCTCGTTCCACATGGGCGAAGACTATTGCTCGATTGATCTGGCGACGCCGTCAGTAAGTTCCGAGCAGATTGCTGGGGCCGAGAAGCGAGCCAATGAGGTTGTGTTTGAGAACCGCCCGGTACAGATTCGTTATGTTTCGCGCGCGGAAGCGGAGAAGCTTGGCCTGCGCAAACTGCCTCCGGCGGAGCATGACCAGCTGCGGCTGGTCGAGATCGCGGAGTTCGATTTGTCGGCTTGCGGTGGAACGCACGTCGATACCACCGGGCAGATTGGGTCTATCCTGCTGCGGAAAGCCGAGAAGGTGCGACAGGGAACGCGAGTGGAGTTTGTCTGCGGCGGCCGCGCGGTTCGCATTGCGCGCCGCGACCACGGTGCCCTCAGCGAGGCGGCCGCACTATTCTCGGCGAAGCTCTGGGATGTGCCGGAGCAGATTCGCAAGAGTGTCGAAGAGAGCAAGCTGTTGCGCAAGCAAAAGGACGATGCGGTCGATCAGCTCGCTGAGCTTATGGCGTTGGCCGCGCTCCATAATCAGCCGGAGAGAAAAGGGCGGAAGGTAATCGTGAAGGCGTTTTCCGATCGCGACATCAGCTTCGCGAAACTGTTTGCGCAAAAGGTGACTCGAACGGCGACGCCGGCCGTCGCGTTGGTGGCGAGCACAGTGAATACGGCGGGTCTGGTTTTCGCGCAGACTGCCGCCGGCACTGCTGATATGGGAGCGTTACTCAAGCAGATTTTGTCGTCCGTCGGAGGGCGCGGCGGTGGAAGCCGCGATTTCGCTCAGGGTGGAGTCCCGGCGGGCTGCAATGTCGAGCAGCTTTTGCAGCAGGCGGCGGGTACAATCGGAAGTTGATCCCTTACGGCGCACCATTTTTCGCGAAGAAAGTCATTCGGTGGAGAGAGGGCGTCTCGCGCGCGGCAGTTGGGCGGCCGGGCGGGGACGTCCGGCTCTCCACCAGCAAGTTCATTCGATGCTGGAACCGCGGCTGATACTCGTCAACCTCCTGATCAAGCTGGGCGTGGCCGCGGCCGTGTCGAGCGCGCTGGTGCGCTCCAAAGAATTCAAGAGTCTGATCTTCCGTGAGCAGCGCGAACCCCGGCACAAAATTTATCTGGCGTTTTGGATGGCGATCCCGATCGCGCTTGGCGTCTGGATACGATGCAGCGTCAAGAGTTTCAGCGCCGGCGACTTGTCGCTCGAAACAGCACTGCTGCTGGGCGTGATCGGCGGGCGCCTGTCGGGAGGGCTCGGCGGAGCGCTGATATCGCTGCCTGCAGTCGTGTATGGCGAGTGGGCGAGCTTGCCGTTGAATGTGCTCGCCGGGATTATTGCCGGACAGTTGCGCCGGGTCGCGCCCGAGCAGGAAGATATCTGGTCGTTCTCGCCATTTATCGACCTCACCCTCTATCGCATGATTCGGCGCAATCTGCCGAGGCCGCGCGTGTTTGATTGGCAAATCGCTTTTTTCGCCACCATCGTGGGCTTGCGTTTCCTGCAGACGCAGATCTGGCACTTCTGGCCGAACTCCATCTTCAGCCTGGAAAGCCCTAGCCTGTGGGCGGAGGGTGGCGGAGGAACTCTGAACGGGTATTTGGTCGAGTGCGCGATCTACCTTACGGTAATCGTGGTGGTGGGCACGGAACTGAAAATCTTCAACAGCGTCCGCATCCAGATCAAACTGGAAGAGCAGGAACGGCTGCTGCTGCAGGCGCGCATGGCGGCGTTGCAGAATCAAATCAACCCGCACTTCCTGTTCAACACCCTGAATTCCATTTCGTCGCTCGTGCGCTTCGATCCCGATACGGCGCGGGAAATGATCCTGAAACTCGCTACCATTCTTCGCCGCCTGCTGCACAGTACGGATTCGTTCGTGCCGCTGCGGGAGGAAGTGGAGTTCATCGACAATTATCTGGACATTGAAGTCGTACGTTTTGGACGGGACAAGCTCAAGGTGATCAAGGATCTCGATCCGGCGTCTCTTGAAGCCATGGTGCCCAGCATGTTGCTGCAGCCGCTGGTCGAAAATTGCATCAAGCACGGACTTTCTCCGAAGGTCGAGGGCGGCAGCATTACGCTGCGCAGCCGCGTGATCAAATCGCGGCTTGTGGTCGAGGTGGAAGATGACGGCGTGGGGATGGGAGCGGCGCAATTGCTCGAACGCCCCGATGATTTTGGGGGCATCGGGATCGGCATGGCTAATGTTGCGGAACGGCTGAAGGTGCTGTATGAAGATACCGCCAAGATGATGATCGAGAACCGCGAAGGCGGCGGGACGCTGATCCGGCTGCGGCTGCCCATTTTGCCGAATCCGGAAGAGCTTATGACGACCTCGGCGATTGCTCCAGCACCTTTCGGTAAAAGCCTTCGTAAAGCGGAATGATTTTGCTGGAACAGTATTTTTCTTTGGCGCCGGCTCGCGCCCGTTTCCCCATTGCCCGCAGGGCGGATTCATTGCTCAGGAGATCGATAGCGTAACCTGCCATGGTGTCCACGTCGCCGACGTCGGCCATGTAGCCGGATACACCGTGCTCGATCACTTCCGGCACCCCTCCGGTGCGGGTGGCGATCGGAACGACTTCACAGGCCATTCCTTCGAGTGCGGCGAGTCCGAACGATTCCAGTTCGCTCGGCATCAACATCACATCTGAGATGGCGAGTTTTTCGCGAATCTGATCCTGTTTCCCAAGAAACAGAACGTGCTCGTGAATGCCTTTTTGCACGGCCAGCCACTCGGCCTGGGAACGATCGGGCCCGTCGCCAATCAGCAAGAGCTTGGACGGGATCTTCTTGTGCACGCGATCGAAGATTTCGATCACATCCAGCACGCGCTTCACGGGCCGGAAGTTGGAGAGGTGCACGAGCAACCGCTCGTCGTTGGACACATACTCGCTGCGCTTTTCCACCCACTCCGGCTTGCGCAGGTATTCGTCGCAGTTCACGAAGTTCGGAATGACCTCGATGTGCTTCTTGATGTCGAAAATACTAATGGTGCGGTTGCGCAGATATTGCGAGATTGCGGTCACGCCATCGCTCTGCTCGATGGAAAAGCGCGTAATCGGAAGATAGGAGCGGTCGAGCCCGACCAGAGTGATGTCGGTGCCGTGGAGGGTTGTGACAAAGGGTAAATTCTTCCGAGGCGGAGTTGCCGCCAGCATTTGCTTGGCCAGCATCGCGCTGACCGAGTGCGGGATCGCGTAGTGCACGTGCAATAAATCGAGTTCGTAGAGCTGCGAGACTTCCGCCATGCGCGTCGCCAACGCCAGATCGTAAGGAGGATATTCAAACAGCGGATATCGCGTAACCTCAACCTCGTGATAGTGAATGTTAGGTTCCGGCCCGGTCAGACGAATGGGCTGCGAATAGGAGATGAAATGAATCTCGTGGCCCCGGCGCGCGAGTTCAAGCCCCAGTTCGGTGGCGACAACCCCACTGCCACCATAGGTTGGATAGCAGGTTATGCCAATCTTCATGCGCCTCCCACGATATCATCATTGGATTCGCGGAAAGGGCGGGGGATGCAGGAGGAGGCGGTCAGGGCTACTAGGGGGGCGCCTTGCTCGTCCAATTTTGGGGTGGCCGGGCGGGGACGCCCGGCGCTCCATCGGGAAGGCTGTTAGTCCTTGCTTGGCTTCTTCGGCGTCAGGTCGCAGGCTTGTCTGATTCGATCCAGATTCAGCCCGCTGGGAGAAAACTCCGCGATCTGCCGGCCGCTCCGCGTTGGGAGTTCCAGGTTGAAAACCTGGGCTCCGATCATCCCCCGAACGGTGCCTTTGTCCATGGAGAGGAAGTGGCCGCGCATCCAGTTCCAGCCTTTGAAATAGTGGGTGTCGTCAATGCGGACCATCACCTGCAACTGGGGCTGTCCCCAGAAGCCCGGGCGGTTCGGTGGAGGCAGTCTGACTCCGGGATTGAAGTCCGCCATCTTGAGCTTGCCGTTACTGCAAAACAGAACGACTCTGGGCTTGTAGTCCGGGTCTTCGCGAAAATAATTATTCGACCGAAGCTCAAAGCGCACATCGTTCGCGCCCGTCATCTTGTCGGTAGAGTGGAACTCCAGCCATTTTCCGCCGGCGCTGATGCCGTCCGATTCGCCCTGATAAGGACTCATAGCGCCATTCTGGGCGCACGCCAATGCTGCCGCGCCGACCACGAAGAATAAAAGAGCGGCTCTTGCCGCGAACCCGGAACCGATTGTTTCACGAAATATACGCGATACTTTCAAGATCTCCTCCAGACAAGTCACTCCCACATATTATTATTGAACCCCGAAGCTGTCGAAAAGTTGTATGTAAATGTTTGTAAGCATTGGAAGCACAGCGTCGGACAAGAGAATGTTTCGGGGTGCATAATCAGAAAAGAGTATCGGAGCCGACAAGCACGCTACCGTTCTCAAGGAGCCTTTTTCGATGAACATAGTCGAGCAGGACTGGCCTGCCTTGCCTCTGGAACAGTGGGAAGCCACGTATCGCACGCTGCATATGTGGACGCAGATTGTCGGCAAGATTCGCTTGGCCCTCACCCCGCTGGAAAACCATTGGTGGAATACTGCGCTCTATGTGAATACGCGAGGTTTGACGACTTCACCGATGCCGTATCATGGGGGCGCGTTTGAAATCCAGTTCGACTTTGTCAACCACCGCCTGGAAATTCGAACGGGACGGGGCATAGACCCGTCACCACACAAGACGTCTGCCCGCATATCCGACGGTGAGCGTGCTTTGACGCTTTCGCCAAAATCCGTTGCAGCTTTTTATCGAGAGTTACTTTCGTTGTTGCGCGAGGTGGGCATTGACGTACAAATCAACCCCAAGCCGCAGGAAGTTCCCAATCCGATTCCTCTGGATCAGGATGACACTCATGCATCCTACGACCCAGAGTACGCCAACCGCTTATGGCGCATTCTGCTGTCGACGGACATAGTGTTGCAGGAGTTTCGCGCGCGATTCATCGGCAAGTCGAGCCCGGTGCACTTTTTTTGGGGGAGCTTCGATTTGTGTTGCACACGTTTTAGCGGACGCCGCGCTCCGCCGCGAAAGGGCATCATCACGTCGGAAGCGTACTCACATGAATGCATCAGTGTCGGCTGGTGGCCGGGCCGCGGAGACGTGGCGGGACCGGCGTTCTACGCCTATACAGCTCCTGAACCGCCAGGCTGTGGCGAGCAACCGGTCCGCCCAGCGGGGGCGCTGTATCAGAGCAAGCTGCGCGAGTTCTTGTTGATGTACGACGATGTGCGGCGCTCGACATCTCCGCGCGATGAAATCTTGGACTTTGCGCAGAGCACTTATGAGGCCGGAGCCAATCTTGCAGGCTGGGACCGAAGAGGTCTCGAACGGAAACCGCCGGCCTGAGCGTTTTTCCGGGAGGAGCGTACGGCGCGCCGGTCCAGGGAGAGATGGACCGTGCGCCGAGCCAGAATCGAATTGCGAGAGGATTCCACGCTCGCGATTCCGTTCCTTCACTGCAACCGTACAACCAGAGTTCCACCGGCCATAAACAGGCTGCCATGAACGTTGCAGAAGGTTTGCGAGTAGAGTGCGGTCACGTTCTTGTGGTCGTTGACTCCGACGCCAGTTAAAATCTGTAACTCGCCGTTTGTAATGGGAAAGCTGATTTGGGTGCAATTCTTGTCGAGTACAGTTGCGGTCATTTTCCCTATTGTTCCGTCGAAGCGGCATCCAGGCACGTTGGGATCCGACCAGGTGAGGCACAGGCCCGGTCCACCGTTTTTCCAGAATGGAAAGTTCCATTTCCATGGTGGAAGCCGCCCCATTTGTGCGGATGTGCGACCATTCGTGCGCATTGCACCTGGTGATGCAATTCGGTAGACACCGAACCCATCGAGTCGGTCCCGTGCTCGAGGTTTAGCCGGACGATCGAAATCGGCGCACCTGTAATTGGGGAGTGAGAGAGCGGGAGCGAGGGAACTAAAGGATCAACTGATATATTCTCTTCAATGGCTTACTGGCCGCCCGGATGGCGAAACTGGCAGACGCACGGGACTTAAAATCCCGGGTCCGTAACAGGACGTGACGGTTCGATTCCGTCTCCGGGCACCAACTAACCCTCACTGCATCAATATTTAGATCGCACTCAGTTGATTCCAGAGGTGGTCTTCTTGGCCGTTCCGAGACCGTCAAAGGGCGAATCATGGCCGTAATCATGGCTGATCTCGACGCGGGCCTGTTCCCGTTTCTCTATGGCCGCCTTTATGTCCCGCGTGTCCTTTATCGCGTACCGCTTGAACATCGAGCGGGTCTTCCAGCCCCCGATGTCCATGATGGTCGATTCAGCGACCCCTGCTCTGCGCAACTCGCGGGCGGCTGATCTGCGGAAATCGTGCAAGATAAGTCCGGCATACTTTAGCTTCTTGCGGCCACACTCGCACTTTTTCCCGATGACGGTCTTTGTGCAATCGCGGCAGACCATCCGACCGAGTCCCGCTTTGATACAGAGGCTCTGCCAAGCCTTCCGAAAGTCTTTGACACGGGTGCCATTCTCTCGGGTGAAGAGGTAGTCGTCAGGTCTCTTCTTTATCGAGGCCGAGCGCACCAACTCACGAATCGCATTGGTCATCGTAACCTCGCGACCCGCATCGTTCTTCGTGGTGCCTACGTCCAGACGGATAGTCCCAGTTGTGAGGTCTGCCTGTCGGACCCGCAGGTCAAGTAGTTCGCGTTTGCGCCAGCCGAATTCAAACGCCATCTCCAAGAACAGGCGAAGCCATACGTCAGTCGCAAGTCCACGGAGCAGATCGAAACCGGATTGCTCGATAAAACCAGTCCTGACGTTGTTTTCCTTGAGATGGGGGAACATCGGCACGGCATTTTTTTTGGAAAATCGAGGCAGGCGCAAAGTTTTGCAATGATTCGGCAGTATCCGTGCCAAACTTAATAGATTTCGGACCTCGCCGCACGCGTCATCAGACCTTCGATGGCCCGTTGCGGCGACTTGCCGTTTTCGAGGATGGCGAACATCTGTTCCGTGATCGGCATCTCGACGTTCTTTTTCCGGGCTAAGCCAACCGCGGCCTTGGTGGTGAAGACCCCTTCGGCCACCGCTCCATGCATGTCGGCGATAATGTCGGGCAGTTTGCGGCCTTTGCCTAGTTCAACGCCGACGCTGCGGTTGCGCGAGAGATCTCCGGTGCAGGTTAGAACCAGATCGCCCAGGCCAGCGAGTCCGGCCATGGTATCGAGGCGGCCACCGCAGGCCACGACCAGGCGCGCCATTTCGGCGAGACCTCGCGTGATCAGCGCCGCTGCCGAATTGTGGCCGAGGCCGAGGCCATCGCAGATGCCGGCGGCAATGGCGATGATGTTCTTCAGCGCGCCGCCTAATTCCACCCCGATCACGTCATCGTTGGTATAGACGCGAAAGCGGGAATCGTTGAATGCTTGTTGCACCGAGCGCGTTACTTCTCCGTCGACGGCTGCCACGGTCACGGCCGTCGGATCGCCGCGCGCCACTTCCTTGGCAAACGACGGGCCACTGAGTGCTGCCACGCGAGGATTGAACTTGCGGCTTCCTAAGACATCGCCAATCACCTCCGTCATGCGCAGCAGAGTCCCGTCTTCGAGTCCTTTGGTGCAGCTGACGAAAAGTGTCTCCGGGCGGAGCGCCGGCGCCATACGCTCGAATAGAGCTCGACAATGCTGCGAGGGCATCACGCTGACGACGATCTCCGCGGCGTCGAGCGCGGTGTTCAGATCGCTGGTTGCTGCAATCGATTCCGGCAGGATGAACCCGGGCAGAAAGCGCTCGTTGATTCGGTTTCTTGCGATGCTCTCGGTAACTTCAGGTTCGTTAGCCCAGAGCCGGACGTTATGTGGAACATGATGAGTCCGGTTACGTCCCAGCACGATTGCCAGCCCGGTGCCCCAGGCGCCTGCCCCGATGATGGCGATGCGGCTCATCTGCGCGTTGCTCCTAACGTGCCTGACTTTTCCAACTTTGATTTCGACTCGGATTTTGACTCGGATTCTGACTCGCTCCCCGCCTCTCTTCCTAACTTTGATTCCGTTCCGGCGGCGAGACGGCCGATGTTTTGGCGGTGTCTCCAGATGACGAGTGCCGAGACCAAAGCGATCAAACCAAGTTGGCGCGGGTCCACATATTCGTGGAGGGCCCACGCCAGCAACGGAAAAGCCGCCGCCACCGCGACGGAGCCGAGCGAGACGTAACGGAAGGCGACGGCAATGACCAAGAACAGGAGCACCATGCACAAAATGGATTTCGGGGTGAGCAATATAAAAGCCCCAAGACTGGTGGCAACGCCCTTGCCGCCGCGGAACTTGAGCCATACGGGGAACAGATGCCCGAGCATGGCGAAGAACGCCGCTGTGGTCATAATGAGTTGCTGATGCGGTCCGCTGAACAACACCCGCGCCACGAGAACCGCAGCCAAACCTTTGGCCGCGTCGAGAACGAGAGTCGCAATTCCGAGTGCGGGCGACTTGCGGGCCACGTTCGTCGCGCCGATATTGCCGCTGCCGCTCGCGCGCACATCCTCTCCTGTGAAAATTCGCACCAGCAGATAGCCAGATGGGATGGAGCCCAGCAGGTAGCTCACTGCGGCGACGATGAGGTACGCGTATGTGTTCATCTGGTCAATCAGCAGAGTGCAGTCGACTGTAGCGCTGCCGTCCCGGAGGCTCTTCGGCGGGCGTCCTCGCCCGCCGATCCGAGGGCGAGACCCCTCGTGACAGGCGGCAAGATGCCGGCGCTACGCTCACGTCTTCATCGGAAAGCGTTGCAGCTTTGTGTACTTCGATCCCTCTGGTGAAAGGTGACTCTGATAGAGAATAAACTCTTGTGCCGTCATCGCACCGAAATTAAGTTCGCCCATCGTGGCAAGACGCTCTTCGAGCACAGCGAACGGCGCTTTTGGGCGATCACCTTTGCGCCCTTTCACCGAGCCTAGTCTTCTCCCGGCGCCGGCGCGCGCCAGAGTCAGATGTGGGCTGTAAGGCCGGTCTTCACGCGGAATGCCTAGCTCGGCTGTCGCCATGTCGATGCTCTCGGCCAATTCCGCAAGTTGTGGTCCGGCGTGAATTCCGATCCAGAATACGCGCGGAGCCTTCGCGGTCGGGAACAATCCATGTCCAGCAGCGCGAATTTCGAACGCGCTGCTTTCGACCCCCCGCAAACGCTCGGTGATGGCCTCGACTCGCTCCGGCGGTTGTCCTCCGATGAATTTCAACGTAATGTGCAGCGACTCCGGACGCGCCCAGCGCGCATCGGGCGCGAAGCCCTCGACGCCCTCGATGAAACGCTCGATCCGCGTGCGGACTTCTGGGTCGAGATCGATGCCGATGAATATTCGCATCTCTTAATAACAGCGCCTTACATCAGCGTCTTACAACAGCGCCTTACAATAGCGCCCTGCGGATCATCTCCAGCGCCTGCTGGGCTGCGAACTGGCGGATGCGCTTGCGGTCCCCGGGAAAATTACGTTCGACCACCTGCGTGCCTTCTTCTCCCGCGAGTGCGATGTAGACCAGGCCCACGGGCTTTTGCTCGGTTCCTCCGCTTGGGCCGGCGACCCCGGTGATTCCGACTCCGTAACTCGCGAGGCAGCGCTTGCGGATGCCTTCGGCCATCGCTGCCGCCACTTCGCGGCTGACCGCTCCGTGCTGGTTGATCAGCGCCTTGGGAACATTCGCAAATTGCGTTTTCAATTCGTTCGAGTAGACTACGGCGCCGCCCAGAAAATAGCGCGAGCTGCCGCTGAGCGAAGTGATGCGCTCGGCCAGCAGTCCGCCCGTACAAGATTCAGCCACAGCCAGCGTCATGCTGCGCATCTGCAGCAGATAGCTGACGATCTGCTCAATGGTCTCGCCTTTGCGCGAGAAGATGGCGTCGCCGAGTTCGTCTTCGATTTCGTCGGCGAGTTCCTCGACACGCGCCTCAGCCTCTGCTAGCGAATCCTTGCGGCAGCGGAGGTGGAGTTGAATTTCACCCCGGCCCGCGAGGATGGTGGTCTCGACGTCGGCATAAGTCTTGTAGATCGGCGCAACCCGCGCGTCCACTTGCGATTCCGGCATCATCGCCATTTTGAGGATGCGAGTGGCAATGTGCTGCGGCGGAACCCGGGCGCGCAGTCGCGGGATGCATTCGGCTTCAAACAGCGCCTTGAGTTCGTGAGGCGGCCCGGGGAGCAGCATCAGGATTCGTTCCTGGCCGTCATACTTTCCGGCGATCCACTGGCCGGGCGCGGTGCCGAGCGAATTCGGCAGCATCGTGGCGCTGGTCAGGATGTCGGCCTGCTTGGCATTGTTCGCGGACATCTTCATGCCGCGCTTGGCAAACCGCTCTTCGAGCTTCGCGATGAGCTCGGGATCGCGTTGCAGTTTCAAACCCAGCGCGTCGGCCACTGCTTCGCGCGTCAAATCATCTTCAGTGGGGCCGAGGCCGCCGGTGAAAATGGTGATGTCGGAACGCCGCATGGCGAGTTTGGCGGCCGCGGTTAGTCCTTCGGCGTCATCGCCCACAATGCACTTGAAGCGCACTTCAACGCCCAGGTCGTTCAATTTTTCGGTGAGGTAGAGCGAGTTGGTGTCCCGGCGATGGGGAGTCAGCATTTCAGACCCGACGGCGATGATCTCGGCGTTCACGGGTAAAAGTGTAAATGATCTAACGTGGGGACAGCCGCCCCCGGCTGTCCAGGCGAGCAAGGCTCGCCTGTTTTTGCAGTGCTTGGTCGATGTGTGCCCAAGGACGTCGCGAGGCTTCGCCTCGCGGGACAGCCGAGGGCGGCTGTTGCTACGTTTTTCGTGGTTGTTGCTGTGTCATGCAGTGCAGTGCGCCGAATCCCCAGATCAGATCGCCGCAATAGATCGGTACGATTTCGCGGGTTGGGAACAATTCGGTGAGCGTGTTGAGCGCGATGCGATCATTCGGATCGTTGAAGACCGGCACCAGGACCGCACCATTCGCGATATAAAAATTCGCGTAGCTGGCGGGTAACTGGCGGCCCTCGAACACGACTGGACCCGGCATGGGAAGCTCGACGATCTCGAGTTTGTGTCCATCGGAGGTGCGGGCGTTTTTCAGTCGGCCCAGGTTTGCATGCAGGGCCGCGTAGTTGTCGCTCCGCTCATTCGGCTCGACCATCGTGACCACGGTATTTGGAGCGACGAAGCGAGTAGTGTCATCGACGTGCCCATGAGTGTCATCGCCGGCGATGCCGCTATCGAGCCAGATGACTGACTGCGCGCCAAAATAGTCGGCGAAGAGCTGCTCATAGGCTGCACGGTCCATGGGCGGGTTGCGTTGCTGGGTCGTGGAGAGCAAGCACTCCTCGGTGGTAAGCAGAGTACCGCGTCCGTTGACGTCGATCGATCCGCCTTCGAGCACGACGCGGTGTTGCTTGCTGAATGGGTGCACAACACGAGCGCCGGCGGCCTGCGCCATGCGCTCGCCAACTTCTTCGTCGAGTTTGTAATTCGGATACTTGGCCCACGCGTTGAACTGAAAGTGCAGAGCGAGCGGCTCGGAATCTGAGTGATCGGTGGGCGGCGTCAGGAAAATGCAGCCCGAATCGCGCGTCCAGACGCGATCGGTCCGCCAGTGATGAAAACAGACACTGCCGGAAAGCGCATCCGCTTTTTCGAGCACCGTCCACGCGCGCTTCTCCCAACTTGCATCATTTACGATCAGATCCACACGCTCATGCCGCGCCAGGTTGCGAACGATTTCGGCATAGACCCATGGGATCGGATCGAACTTCCCCGGCCAGTCGCCGCGAAAATGCGGCCAGGCGAGCCATGTGGATTCATGCGGCTCCCACTCGGCCGGCATGCGATATCCCTGCGCGGCGGGGAGTTTGGCGGGAATCGCGCGTGGAGGCGTCATCGTCAGGCTTCTCCGCAGATGAAGTCTAGCCGTATTCGGAAAAGGAAGTGGGGGTCCTTCGACTTCACGGAAACTTCACTTCGTGAAGCTTCCGTTCCGCCCAGGATGACAATCTCCGAGAATTTCATTTTCCGTCTAACATGCGGCTGGTAATCGGAGCGTAACTGTCGATACGACGATCGCGCAGGAAGGGCCAGTTGCGGCGAATGTCCTCCAACTGATGCAGGTCGACTTCGCCGAGCAGAATTTCTTCCCTGTCGTGGGAAGCTTCCGCGAGCACGCGGCCGAAGGGGTCGCTGAAGAACGAGCCTCCCCAGAACTCGAGGCCTTTGCCGGGCACGGAATTGCCGCGGATGTTACCGGTTTCGAAGCCGACACGATTCACCACGCTGACATAAACGCCGTTCGCAATCGCATGCGCGCGCTGGATGGTGCGCCAAGCGTCATGTTGTGCCTCGCCGAATTCGGCCTTCTCCGCGGGATGCCATCCGATCGCTGTGGGGTAAAAAAGGATGCTGGCTCCCTGCAGGGCCGTGAGGCGCGCGCCTTCGGGATACCACTGGTCCCAGCAGACGAGCGTGCCGAGTTTTCCGGCGGAGGTATCGAAGGCCTTGAAGCCTAGATCGCCGGGAGTGAAATAAAATTTTTCGTAATAAAGCGGATCGTCCGGAATGTGCATCTTGCGGTAGATGCCGCGCAAGACGCCATCCGAATCGAAGATCGCGGCCGTGTTGTGATAGAGGCCGGGGGCGCGCTTCTCGAAGAGCGACGCAATCAGCACGACTTTATTCTGCCGGGCAGCGGCGGCGAGCTTCTCCGTGCCGGCGCCGGGGATCGGCTCCGCGAGATCGAACAGAGCGGCGTCTTCGCGCTGGCAGAAATACTGCGTCTGGAAGAGTTCGGGCAGACAGACGACGTCGGCGTCCTTGCGCGCTGCCTCCGCGACGCGATCGAGCGCCTTGGCAAGGTTGTCGGCAGGTTCGGGGCCGCACGACATCTGGATGAGGGCGACGGTGAACTTGTCTCGCACTTTGGCTCCGGGGATTCCACAAGGTGTGTCATCCTCGCGAAGCGAAGGACCTGCTGTCTCGTGGCTCTAGCAAAAAGCAGACCCTTCGCTTCGCTCAGGATAACAATTTCTGAATGCTATTTCTTTATGCAACAAGACTGCGTTACTTCCACACGCGCTCTAGGATATCAAAGTGCTCGATGCCGGCGTGAATGTTACGACACTGTGAAAGCTAGTCGCCGCGATTCTCTCACTTCTAGTAAATTGTTTCTTCGGCCAATTTGGAGGTTCGTCGCTTGAAGCAGAAGAGTGTCGCAAAACACGGCAGTCATCACGATGCCAATCACGAGGCAGGCGCGGGAATCGACCGCAAACTGCACGATCCGGTGGCCGACCGTCTGATTCCGCTCGAGCCGCTGGATCTCGGCAAGATTCATTCCATCGACGACCTGGTGCGCGCGATGTCCAAGACGGCATTTACCGGCCGCCAACTGGGCGAAGCTGCCGATGTGCTGGAGGCCATGGCGCGCGACAAGGATTGCTTCGTCGTCATGACACTCGCTGGCGCGATGACCGTGGCCAAGCAGGGACTGGTGATTGCCGACTTGATCGATCGCGGCATAGTGAACGCGATCGTTTCCACCGGCGCGCTGATGGCGCATGGGCTGGTCGAAGCGACCGGGCGCGCGCATTTCCGCCACAATCCCGAGCTCAGCGACGAGGAACTTTACGAAGCCGGATACAACCGCGTCTATGACACGCTCGAACCCGAGCAGAATCTCGATGACGTGGAGCGCGTGATGGCCGCGGTGTTTGGCGGGTGGGACGCCGACGAAGTGATGTGCTCGTATAAGTTAAACCGTGCGATTGGGGCGCATCTTGCGAAGCGCGGCGAAGAACGCGGCATTCTGAAGTCTGCCTACGAAAAAAATGTTCCGGTATTTGTTCCCGCGTTCTCCGATTCCGAGCTCGGCCTCGATTACGCGTTGACTAACCGTGAACGCGACAAAAAAGGGAAGCCTCGATTCCGTTTCGATCCCTTCGAAGACCTCGAGCACTTCGCCGCGACGCTACTGAGTCAGAAGCGGCTCGGAATTTTCACCATCGGCGGCGGCGTTCCACGCAACTGGTCGCAGCAGTTTGGGCCGTTCATCGAATTGCGCCACCGCCGGGGCGGGGAAGACCTGCCGCTGAAGCGCTATCACTATGGGTTGCGCATCTGCCCGGAGCCGGTGTACTGGGGCGGCCTTTCAGGCAGTCCCTATAGCGAGGCGGTTTCTTGGGGCAAGTTTGTGCCTCCGGCGGAAGGTGGAAAGTTTGGGGAAGTCTTTGTGGACGCTACAGTGGGTCTACCGCTGATTGTCGCGGCGGTGTTGGAACGACTGAAGAAGAAACCGGCGGTGAAGAAGACAGTTTCTCAAATCGCAGCGAAATAGGGACGCGGCTCGCCGCGTCTCACTCGGCGGAAAGAGAACTGCGTGAGTTCCAGCGAATCTCGGCCTGGATCGCTAAACGGTTCTTTCGCGTTCGAGAATACGTTTTAGATCGCGTTTTCCGTGCGGAACGCGAATAACGTGGATAGCCTCACAATCCAGAAGGTAGTAAATCCGAATGGCCTCAAATCCGGCGACCGGCCATGAGCGTAGGTTGTGAAGCTGCGGAGCGCTCTATCGATAACGCGCTCCGACTAGGGGATGTTGGCGCAATGATTCTACGGTGCGCCGGACGGCATCCTTGAATCGATCCGCGATCTCCGGAAGATTCTGATCAATGGTAATACCGAAACTGGCGAACAACATCGTCGGCAGCGGCTTGCCGATAAAGAACCTTCACGGACGCAAGCCGGTTTTACGCTCGGCCAGCAGGATGTCCTTCCGTTTGTTTACCGAATCCCAAAAGTCAGTTTCCGTTAGTTCCTTTGAAGCCAGTCCTTCCGCAAGAAGTGCGTCAAGTTCGTCCGGTGTCCCGGCAAAACCCGGTAGAGTGCGCTGTTCCATGGCGGCGAGGGCAGCGTCAACAACCTCCTCAACGGACTCATAAGCTCCGCGACTCATTACCGCCTGAAGCCGCCGCCCTTGTTCCGGCGTGAGATTAATTGTCATGGGGGTACCTCTCCTCGTGTTTGCTTCGTTCCTCGTCGCCTTTTTAGGGCAAGAGAGAATTTGCTCCGAGGCAACCGCAAAGACTGGCCCTCGACGGGCACTCTGTTCCGCAGAGTCCAGCCGCGGAATTCTTTCTTCGGCATCGATGCGAAACGTGAATCTGTCAGCAGCCGGAGACGCGGCAAGCCGTGGCTCTACGGATGAATCATAATCAGCTAACTCAATCGAAGATGAGCACGGCCGCCGCGATCACCGTCGTCCACAGCCCGCGTTTATCCCCGACCGCCGATTGCGTCACGTTGGCGGTGCGGACGATCTTGTTGGAGATGCGATAGATTTCTTTTTTCTCGTCCCACGATCGGTCGGAATCAAACTCCACGTTCAGAGTGGTGGCCAGCATTTCGGCGGCGAGTTCTTCGGCGTAGTCTCCGGCGGCGTCTTCGGTCTCACCGAACGAGTGGTGCTCGCTCAGATATCCGTAGGTGTTGCGATCGGCGGGGATGGCGACGCCAATCGAGGAGGCCAGCAGGCGGTGCGGCTCGTGCGTGGAGTTTTCGGCAACCACCGAAAATACGACTTCGCCGGGCGACAGATAGGTGAGTCCCTGCGAGCGCGGGACCAGTTTGCAGTTGGGCGGAAAGATGGAAGAGACACGCACCAGGTTTTGCGCCGCGATGCCGGCGTCGCGCAGGGCGAGTTCGAAAGAGGTGAGGCGCTCCCGATGTTTTCCGACTCCCTTGGTGAAAAAGATCTTCTTGGGGACCATGTCCTTGCCCAATTCAGTTTCCTCCAGGAAATTTTGAGTTGATCTGAAGGGCAAATCTAACACAGCGATTTATGAAGATTGTGTAAAAAAACAAAAAGACGCTGGTCCGTCCCACAACCGCTTGCTGGGCAACAAGGGCGTTAGTGCCGATGGCCACGAGACGGGAACCGCCTCGCTGAAGGGGAAGGCGGAGAAAAAGTCCGGTTTCGCAGCAATCAAGCCGCGCGCGAACCCGTGCTGCCCGCCGCCAGCGGAATGATTGCCGGTTTCACCAAATCGCGGAAATCGGCAAATCTCATGCGCACCAGTTCACGGTGCGAACCGGCGTTGAAGGCGATTTCCTTGTCCTTGGCCAGATTCTCGGCCAGAGTCAGGTCCACGAAAACATCCATACCGTAGAGATTGCCGAACGGTGGCATGGACCCGGTTTCGCAGTCGGCAAAATGATCGCGAAATTCATTCTCGCTTGCCAGTTCCACCGTCTCTGCCCCCAGATATTTCTTCAGCCGGTACAAATCAACGCGGAACGAAGCCGGCACCACCGCCATGGCGAGACGCCCATCCGCCATGACCATGACGGTTTTCGCAAGTTCTCTTCCAGGGGTGTGGATGAGAGCGGCAATCCCCTGGGCCGTGTAGGCCACCGAGTGCGAGATGACCGTGTATCGAATGCCGTTACGATCCAGGAATTCCCGAAGCATGGAAAGAGGCACAGACACCTCCCGACCGAACCGCAAGGAGTAACGCTTCTGCAGGGTCGAAGCATGCTCCGCGGGTCGGAGCCGATTTAATTATGCGCTCCTCAGAGGCCGGAGAGTTAGTGAAATTTCCGTGCTCAAGTTGGAGCCGCAAGAGATATTGCGGACGGCGCAAGGAAAGACGGCGCAAGGAAAGAGGAAGGTGGAAAACGATAGCACTAAGCACCGGCAAGGTCTTCCTCCACGACAAAGGGGACGGAGGTCTGGAACTTGTAAGCTCTAGGCTTCTTAAAGGTCCCCCCTTCGCTTACCTCCCAATGGAAGGTCAGGACGCCAGCGGGCGAAATCGTGATGTCGTGCGCGTTGCTGTACTCTTGGGACTTGCCTTCGCGATAGAGGGTGATCTTTGCCATATCCAGTCTCCAATAGACCCAAAGTAACGCTAGAAGGCCGGGCTTTCTCCGAGGATGTCTAAAGGACAATTTCTTGAAAGAAAGGTTTAAGAAACTCCCTCTGACACTCAAACCACCCTCTCGGCGCTCCTACAAGAAAAACTACCACCGGGCGCGAGGGAAACCTATTATGCCTTCGTATAAGAAACCTGAACGTAGGTGATGGGGGATGGACTATGCCTACGACATAATTCCAAAAAGATCAGGGCAAGCCTGAGGCTGATCCAAGAACAGAAAGAAAACATTGAGCAAGAACTGGGAAGAGGCCAGGGAGGGATGTTCATTTTTGGCCAATAACCGTCTCGAAAATGCGCTGAGGGACAGCGCGTCTTTACGCGGCCTCTTTCGTAACCAGGGAGTGCTTGGGTTCTCTTGTCTGCGATCCCACGATCCTCATTTCGTGCCAGTCGTAGCGGAATTCCTTTCCGCAGTCCAGGCAGGCGACATAGGTGCCCGTGCGCTGCGCCGCCGGGTGGCGACGCGAACCGGCGCGCACTGTAATCGGAAAACTGTAGCGAGCGTGCCGGCAGCCAAACATGGCATCCATCAACTTCGAAAACATCGGGTAACCTCCACAGAACAAAACGACAACAGTGGCTCATCCCCTTCGCCGCAATGCTTAGGATGAGCTCCAATTACTTAGATTCGAAGAGTAGGGAAAAGGTTCGCGGCAAACTGATAGCACAGTAGGTGCACCCATAGGCGCTCCGGAATGAAGTACTTGAAGGTATTCATAGGAACGACAGCATCAGCCGGAGGAGTAATAACTTTGAGCCCGGTCGCACGGAGATCTGTCGCACGCCCCGCTCAGGTTTGACGCAGGGATTTGCGGGTAGTTAAATAGGGGCCAACGCGGATAGGTTCTTACATTCTCTTCAGAAAGCGAGCCTGGCTATGTCGGCAGCGGCGACGATGCTGATAGCGATTCTGCTGTCAAATGCTCTGATGATCGGATGCGGCGGAGGGAACGGTGGTCGCGGCGGCGTAAGTACCACCCAGTCGCCGACCGTCTCCACCACAGCCGCTCAGAATGGCGCCGTGATCGTGGGCCTGGCCTCGGCGACCTCTGGCGCAGCCATTTACTACACCGTCGACGGGAGCACACCCAGCTCTTCTTCTCAGCAATACCAGGCGCCCTTTCTGGTGGCGTCGAACCTCACGCTCAAGGCGATTGCTACGGCTGCGGGTATGGCAAACAGCACTGTCACCAGCCAGAGCTTTACGCCGAACATCCCGTCGGGGACGCTGGTCTGGAGCGACGAGTTCGCCAACTCCACCGGCGCCGCAGCGCAGCCCGATCCCAAATTCTGGGCCTACGACACCGGCAACAGCGGCTTTGGAAACCACGAACTGGAGACCTACTGTGCATGGGGCTCGTCGGCTTCTCCGTGCAGCACAGCGAATCCCAGCGCATTCGTGGGCACAGACGGCTATTTGCATATCGAGGCACAGCAACCCTCGGCCGGGGTGTACACATCGGCGCGGTTGAAGACTCAAGGCCTGTTCAGCTTTCAATATGGCCGGTTTGAGGTGCGTGCCCAGGTACCGGAGGCGCAAGGTTTTTGGCCAGCGGGATGGCTGCTGGGCAACAACATCACCACTGTAAATTGGCCGGCCTCGGGCGAACAGGACGTGCTTGAGCGCGTCAATGCGGCCCCCACGCCCCCGACGCTGGATTGGAATGAGGGCTCGATTCACGGAACGGGCTTCACCGGCGAGACGGGGCTGGGTACCAAATACAACTTTCCGAGCGGGCAGACGGCAGCCGGGTGGCATACCTACGGCATGATCTGGTCAAACGGCACAGTGGGGTTCTACGTCGATGACCCTACCCAGCGGTACGTCACTTATGCAACCTCAAGCCTTAACGGCATCAATGGCGCGGTTTGGCCATTCGATGCCGGGCAAAGCAATTTCATCATTTTGAATCTGGCTATCGGCGGGGATTGGCCCGGACCGCCCGACGGATCTACTCCGTTCCCGTCTGAGATGTTGATTGACTACGTGCGGGTCTACACGAACTGACCTTCCCCGGCTTTCTCAAATGAGAAGGACAACTGCAAAGGGGAAGTCCGAGATCACCAATTAAGAGGTGCGCAAAGAATGGCCCCGGTGCTCAGCTGCTCGCAGGACCGGATTTCTTGTGCTCTGAACACTTGGTCATGATGGCCGACCGCAGCCGCGTGCGTAGATCGTCGGGTAACTCATAGAGCTCCGAGTCGCGGTAGATTTCGATGGTTTTGCGAGTGGTATCGCAGACGACGTAGCAGTTGTGGCACCATGCCAAATGATCGTCCAGTTCGGACTTGGTCCGGGCGTCCAGCACGCCATCAAGGTAATTGGTTAGCTCGTTTAGAAACTCAGAACACTTCACTGGTCGCCATCTCCACTCGCCCTCTTCCGAAAGTAACGGTTGAGCCGCTCGCGCAGTTGCAGGCGCGCGCGCAGCAACCGCGACTTCACCGCCGGGATGCTCAAACCCAGCGCTTCAGCCGTCTCTTCCGTCGAGAGGCCTTCTTTGTCACGAAGTACGAACACCGTCCGGAATCCTTCTGGCAATCCCTGAATGGTGCGAGTCAGAATGTCGCGCAACTCCGCCTGGTTGTACATCTGCTCGGGATTGGGGCTCCAATCCGCAACCTCACGGGGAAGCGAGTCATCCTCAGTTTTTACTTCTTCGTCCAGAGAGACCGTGCGTTCCGGCTTTCTCCGGCGCAACTTCATCAGCGCTTCGTTTACCGCAATCCGCACCAGCCAGGTATAAAACTTGGACTGTTCCTGGAACTTCGCCAGGTTCCCATATGCCTTGAGGAACGCTTCCTGAACCACATCTTCGGCGTCCTCGCGATTCTGCGTAATATGCTGTGCAATGCGGAAAACGTTGCGGTCATAACGCCGCACTAATTCTTCAAACGCCGAATCATCGCCGCGCTTGGCACGCCGGACCAGCTGCATTTCTTCGCTGACCGGTTGCTCTATATTGGGTTGGATGGTACTCATTCGTAACTTGATGCAGATTTTTCCGAAAGCGTGACTAAATTCCCAGTGCTATTGTACTTGGTGGCGAGGGTTTTTGGGCGGCGCTGTTTTGGCGGGCGTTTGTCAGGAATCCCCGGAAGGGGATCGGTGGCTTCAGGCACCAACAGTGCAGGTACCAAGGTGTCCCTAGAACGCCTGCAAGCGGCCATATAATCAGAGGTTAGAAGGGTTACGCCCTTCGTCCCCCAAAAGAGCTTCATTTCGGAGTAGGAATGCCCGGAGTACGAATGAAGGAGCGCGGTTGGATTGAACCAATTGTGGAGCGGGTGGTTGGCCAGGTTTTGGACAGCCATGCCGGTCAACTACGGGCCGAAATTGTGCGCCGGGTGATGGAAGAGATCGCGGCCGCGCCTGCTGCCGCAGAACCAAGTGCCCACGATGCGGCTTCTGCTTCCGGCCCGGCGGATCTGGCGCGCGCCGTTGCCGAAATCCAGCTGGGTTCTTCACAACGGGAAATTCTGCGGGCACTGCTCGATACCAGCGCTCGCCACGCGGCCCGAGTCGCGCTTTTTGTCGTAAAGGGTAGCCATGCCACCGGATGGCAGGCACGCGGCTTCGCCAATAGCGACGCGTTGAAAGACTTCGCTCTCGATGAACACGCTCCAGCCGTCGCTCATGCGATCCGCGATCGTGTGGCGGCGAGCGCGCCGGTTGCCGATCTGGACTCACGTTTCCTGAAGGAATTTGGAACGCCGGCGAGCGGAGAGGCCCGGATTCTCCCCTTGATTTTGAAAGATAAAGTTGCGGCGCTAGTCTATGCCGACAGCGGAACCGGTGCGGCCGGTTCGCTCGACGCCGGCGCGCTCGAACTGCTGGTGCTGTCGACCAGCGCATGGCTCGAGGTCAACTCGCTTCGCAAGCAGGCGCAGACGCACGGGGACAGTCACAGCGTCCCGGCGGCCGACGCGCCGCCATATCAGTCGCCAGCGCAACCAGCGCCGGCTTTCAACGATCCTTTTGCTTCGCATACTCCTGCGTATGCTTCTGGTCAGGCCATGGCAGCAGCAGCAGCGGGTGAGGCCTCGGCGCCAGTTGCCAGCGCCGCCCATAGCGCGATCGCCGAAGTTCAGTCCGCAGTCGTTGAAGCTGAAATGGACCCTGCACTGGCTGAACCGCTGCCGATCGGTCATGCGGATACCAACGCAACACCCGTGGCGCCGACTGCTTCTTCAATCTCGCCGGAGGATCAGGATGTTCACCGCAAAGCCCAGCGTTTCGCGCGCCTGCTGGCCGACGAAATCAAACTCTATAATCAGGCCAAGGTCGCGGAAGGGCGGAAACACAAAGATCTTTACGATCGTCTGAAAGAAACGATCGAGAAAAGCCGTGCGACGTACCAGAAGCGTTACGGCAAGACGGTTGCAGCTTCCGGCAATTACTTTCAAAATGAAATAATACGAAGTCTCGCAGAAGACGATCTTTCGATCCTGGGTGCCAACTTCCGGCAGTAGGTAGGGTTTGAGTGCGCCGTTTTGCAGTCGTGGTTTTCGCTGGAACTTTCTTCCTGCTCTGGCTCGGTTTTTTGCAGGCCGCAGTCGCTCAGTCCAATTCATCTTCATCTAAGAGCGCCCCCGCCAGGGCTACGTCTGCCAAAAAAAAGAACGCCGCTTCCGCCAGTACCAAGAAAAAACGTAAGAAGATCTCTCCGCACGTGCGCCGGGTGCGGCAGGCGTTTGTCGCCTCCGCCAGTCTTCGTCCTATGGCGCAGCAGTTGTTGGCCGATCGCACTCCCAGCGCCTATGCCGGAGTCGAGGCCTTCGCGCGCCGTCACCCCAAAGAAGATGCCGGCGCGCTGGCTTGGCTCGTCCTCGGCTATGCCCACACGCTCGACCACGATTATGCGAAAGCGATCGACCCGTTCAACCGGGCGAAGGCCGGCGCCAGCGAGCTTGGAGACTACGTGGCCTATTACCTAGGCGACGCCTACCTGAAAACGGTGCACAATGCCGAGGCGCTCTCCACGCTCGCGGATTTCAGCAAGAACTTTCCCGATTCACTTCTCATCCGCGATGCCCACCTCGTGTATGCGAATGCGCTGCTTGGGGAAGGCCGGGCACCGGAGGCAGCGGATCTGCTGGAAAAAGACCGTGCTCCGGTACGCGCTGATGTGGAACTCGCTATTGGGCGTGCCTACGCGGCGGCGGGCGATAATCAGAAGGCCGCGAGCGCATTCCGCAACCTTTACTACAACCTTCCCACCAGTTTCGAGGCGGATGTGGCGGGAACGGAATTGCACAAGCTGGGAATCTCCGGTTCTGTCGCCGAGCGCCGCACGCGCGCCGATCTTTTGTTCAAAGCCAGGCGCTATAGCGACGCGGCCCATGATTACCACGACCTAGTCGAAGAAGTTACTCCGGCAGACCGTCCGGCACTGCAGTTGGCGCTGGCCAGTGCGCTTGAAAAGAGCGATCGCAGTCACGATGCCCGCCAACTTCTGCTTTCCATGGGAGCGCAGACCGGCGACGCCGAAGCCGAGCGCCTCTACCTGCTGAGTGAGACCGCGCGTTCGACGAGCGATGAAGAGGCCGTGCAACGGACGCTCAACGAGTTGCGGCAGTTTGGTCCCGCGAGCCCTTGGCTGGACCAAGCGCTGCTTTCCGCCGGGAATATGTACCTGCTGAAGCGCGATTACGATCGCGCCATCGACTACTTCCGCGAGTTGCAGCAGCGTTTTCCCAAGGGCGGGCACGCATCCTCGGCGCACTGGAAGGCCGAGTGGCTGACCTTCCGGCAAGGCCGGACCGATGACGCACGCAAAGGTTTTGAAGAACAAATTGCGCTCTATCCGGATTCCGCGGAGATTCCCGCCGCGCTGTATTGGCGTGCGCGTCTTGCCGAAGAAGAAGGCAACCCGGCGATGGCGCGGGCGTTCTATCAGAGACTCTCCGACCGCTTTCGCAACTACTATTACGCGGAGCTCGGCCGGCAGCGTTTGAAAGTCTTGCCAGGCCTCGGTGCCGGATCGCCAAAAGAAGGCTCGCCAAAAGACGGATGGCCGCAGGAAGACGCGCCACACTACCCGCTGCTCGACCACGTTTCTCCGCTGTCCACCGCGGGAAAAATCACCGCGGCCGACCCTCCCGACGACAACCTGCGCGTCGAGCGGGCGCGTCTGCTCTCGAACGGCGCGCTCGCGGATATGGCAGTGCGCGAGCTGCAGGCCGCCGCGAGCCAGGAGGGAGGAACCTGGGCGCCTCCGGAGATGGCGCGCGTCTATCAGGACGGCGGCCGCTACGATCGCGGCATCGAGATCATGAAGCGGGCGACGCCCAACTATTTCGCTGTCGACATTCCCGACCTGCCGCGTCCGTACTGGGAAGCGCTTTTCCCCAAAGCTTATTGGACCGATCTGCGCAAATACTCGGTGCTCAACGGGCTCGACCCCTATCTGGTCGCATCTCTCGTCCGGCAGGAATCCGAATTCAATGCGCTGGCTCTCTCCCGCGCCAATGCGGTGGGCCTGATGCAGCTTCTGCCGAATACGGGCAAGACTGTGGCGAAACAAGTCAAGCTCAAGGGATACAGCGCGCCGCAACTTTACACTCCGGCTGTGAACCTCGAACTTGGAACGCGCTACTTCAAAGAGATGGTCGACAAATACAACGGACAGTTCGAGTACGCCCTGGCCGCCTACAATGCCGGCACCGACCGCGTCGGAGACTGGCTGGGACAGGGGCACTATCGCGATCCGCAGGAGTTCGTCGAGAGCATCCCCTTCACCGAAACCCGCGAATACGTGCAAGCGATTTTGCGGAATGCGAATGTGTACAGGCAGCTCTACGGGACGCCGTAATTCTTCTGTTCCGATGCTTGCCCGCAATGGACACGAAGTTCGTGTTACACTATATTCGTGTCCTCCCCTCGTCGTTTACGCAACGTAACTGTAACTCTGGAAGAAGACGTCGCCCAGTGGGCCCGAATCGAGGCAGCGCGCCACGATACCAGCGTTTCGCGGCTGCTGGGGGCGCTTCTGAAGGAGCGCATCTCGGCGCAGCGTGGTCCTGCAGCGGAGGCGGTCGAGCGGTTGGCGAGTTTCGGGCGGCGCCACAGGCTCTCTTTGCGGGGGCTCAAAATCAAAGATCTGATCAATGAAGGCCGCGGGGAAGGGCGCGAGAAAGGACGCCGGTGAGCCGGTTTGTCCTCGACGCTTCGGTCGTCCTGACCTGGTGCTTCCCCGATGAGAATGCCGCCATGGCCCAGCATGTCGCCGGCCTGTTCAAGCAAGGCGACACCGCTGTTGCGCCCTCATTCTGGCCCCACGAGGTCCTAAATGCTTTGCTGGTTGGAGAAAAGCGTAAACGCATTTCCAAAGAGTTGCTGCGAAGCTTCCTCGACGACCTGGCAATGCTCCCTATCGTGCTGGAGCGGTTTCCCGCCGAAGTTGTTTTTGGCAGGATTCAGCGTCTGAGCCGCGAGCACGGCTTGACCGCGTACGAAGCTGCTTACCTCGATCTCGCTCTGGATAGCAGCTTGCCACTGGCTACCTTGGACGAGGATTTGGCGCGGGCGTCCAAGAAAGCGCGTGTGCGGCTAGTGCAGGCCTGAGTTTGTGCGGCGCAGGAGTTCGTCAAGTCGGATCAAAGCCTAGGCCGACTGTTGGCTGGGCGATTTCGTAAACACAATCTCAAACACCAGCAAGCCCGCTCCCACCACAATCGCGCTGTCGGCCACATTGAAGGCTGGCCACTGGTGCGAGCCTATATAAAAGAGCAAAAAATCCACCACGTGCCGGCTGACCAGGCGGTCCCACAAATTGCCAATCGCGCCACCCAGAATCAATGCCAGCCCGATTCCAGTGGAGGTCAGGCTATGGCTGTTTTTCCAGAGCAGCGCGGAAACGATGAGCAGCGCAATCACGGAAAACAAAATCAGCAGGCCGACTTTCCATTCCGAGGGAGAATCCGCAAAAATGCCGAACGCGGCGCCGGGGTTTTCGGCGTGGATGATGCGAAAAAATCCGGGGATGACCGTGATGCTGTCGTGCAAGGAAAGACGGTGTGCGATCGTCCACTTGGTGACGCGATCGAGAGCGATGACGAACAACGCGATCAGGAAATGATATTTACGCATGAGGAGAAAATGTCTTCTCTTGTCTATAGATTATCGCGTTTGCGGAAGCCGCGGTCACGCCTCGCCAATTTCTTTGAGCACGGCACTGCAGCGCTCGCACACGGACGGGTAGTTCGTGTCCTCACCAATGTGCGTCGAGAAATTCCAACAGCGCTCACACTTCAGCCCGGGAGCTTTGCTGACCTGCACCACAACCGGCGCGTCGCCATTTCCTGCTCCCTTTCTTACTTCGACGGCGGAAACGATGAAGAAGTAGCGCAAATCGTTCTGAAAGCGCTCCAGTACGGAGAATACCGGATCAACCGCGGTCAAAGTAACCTGCGCCTGCAAGTTGCCTCCGATCAGTTTCTGGTTTCGCGCCTCTTCCAGCGCTTTCAGCACCGTTTCGCGCACGGCCCGCACCGTCTTCCAGTCGTCAGATTGTTTCGGATCAACAGCGACTGCAGCTTCGGCGGTTCCCAGCAGTTCTTCGGCTTCCGGGAAGGTCGTCAGATGCACGCTCTCCAGCCTCCCCGCTCCAGGTGGCAAATACTGCCAGACTTCTTCACAAGTAAAGCTCATGATCGGAGCCAGCAACCGCACCAGCGCCTCGCCGATGCGCCAGACGGCGGTTTGCGCCGCCCGCCGCGACACCGATCTGCGCGCCGAAGTGTAGAGCCGGTCTTTCAACACATCAAAATAGAAAGCGCTTAGTTCCACGCCGCAGAAATTATTGATGCGGTGATAGATCTTGTGAAACGCGAACTCCTCATACGAGCGTTGCACATCGGTCGACACTTCTACCGCCTGCCGCAACATGTATTGATCGATCGGCTGCATCTGCTCGAACGCAACCGCATCTTTTATGGGATCAAATCCAGCGAGATTTCCAAGAATGAAGCGAAACGTGTTGCGAATGTCGCGATAGATTCCCGCCACCCGCTGCATGATCTGCGGCGAGCACGCGACATCTTCGCGAAAGTCGACCGACGCGACCCACATGCGCACGATTTCGCCACCGAGCGTGTCCGCGATCTCGACCGGATCGACAGTGTTGCCGAGCGACTTCGACATGGCGCGGCCCTGTTCGTCGAGCGTCCATCCGCTGGTTGCGACCATGCGATAGGGAGCGCTGCCTTTGTAGCCGATGGCGCAGAGCAGGGAAGAATGGAACCATCCGCGGTGCTGGTCGCCGCCTTCGAGATACAGATCGGCGGGCCAGGGCAGGTTCGGCTCGTGACCGAGGACAGCGGCGTGGCTCGATCCCGACTCGAACCACACGTCGAGAATGTCGGTTTCTTTTTTAAACTTCGTTCCGCCGCAGTGCGCACATTTGTGCCCGTCAGAAAGAATCGCATCCGCCTCCGGCGTGTACCACGCATCGGCGCCGTGTTGTGAGACGAACTGCACCACCCTACGGTTTATATGCGGATCGTTCACCGGCTTGCCGCAGTTGTCGCACAGAAACACCGCGATTGGCACGCCCCATACGCGTTGTCGCGAGATGCACCAATCCGGGCGCGTCGCGATCATGTTGGAGATGCGCTCTTCGCCCCAGGCCGGGTCCCACTTCACTTTGGCGATTTCTTCGAGCGTGCGACTGCGCATGGTCTCCCCGGCTGTCGTTCCTTTAGAAGGGCCTTTCATGGGCGTATCCATGCCGATGAACCACTGTTCCGTTGCGCGGAAGATCACCGGGTTGTGGCAGCGCCAGCAATGGGGGTAAGAATGCTCCATCTTTTCGGAATGCATCAGCACGCCGCGTGCCTTCAACAGTTCGACAATCGGAGCATTGGCATCGAACACCCGCTTGCCTTCGTACTCCGGAAGGCCGTGGCGCATGATGCCCGCTTTATCAACGTTGCAGGTAGGATCGATCTTGTATTTCTGGCCGGTGATGAAGTCCTCGGCGCCATGTGCTGGAGCGGTATGTACCACGCCGGTGCCTTGGTCCATGGTGACGTAATCCGCCAGCACGCCGACGATTTTGCGATCCAGAAACGGATGCCGGAACTCGGCATACTCCATCTTGCGGCCGGGGAAACGGGCGATCTCGCGCGCCGATTGCAGTCCAGTTTTTTCTTGCACCACCGCCGCGAGCCGGGCACCCACAATAAAAACGTCGCCGTCATTTTCAGGACCCGCTTCGAGCGCGACGTATTCTTCGTCGGGATGAAAGGCCACCGCCATGGATGCCGGCAGCGTCCAGGGTGTCGTGGTCCAGATGATGGTAAAAACTTTCTTGCCCTTCAGCGCGGCATCGAGCGACGTGGGAGCGCCCGCGAACGGATACTTCACCCACACCGTCGGGCTGGTGTGGTTTTCGTATTCGACTTCGGCTTCAGCCAACGCCGTCTCGTCAAACACGCACCAGTACACCGAACGCAATCCCTTGTAGACGAAGTCGTTCTCTAGAAAACGATAAAGAATGTCGAGCACGGCCGCTTCGTATTGCGGCGTCATCGTGGAGTAGGGCTGGTCAAAGCGGCCGAATACGCCGATACGCTTGAACTGGGAACGCTGCAGATCGAGAAATCTTTCCGCGTATTTCCGGCATTCGCTGCGCACATCGACGGCAGCCATTTGCAGTTTCTTGCCGCCCAACATTTGATCGACTTTAATTTCGATGGGCAGCCCGTGGCAGTCCCATCCCGGAACATATGGCGAATCGAAGCCGGCCATGTTCTTGGACTTCACGATGAAATCCTTCAGACATTTATTCATCGCCGTCCCCAGATGGATGGGCCCGTTGGCGTAGGGAGGTCCATCGTGCAACACATAGGTCGGCGCGCCCTTACGCACTTCCCGGATGCGGTCGTAGATCCGCTGCTCCTCCCACCGAGCTAATAGTTTGGGCTCATTCTGGGGCAGTCCCGCCTTCATGGGGAAGGCGGTTTTGGGCAAATTTATGGTGGACTTCAGGTCCGTCG
>Ga0185299_10001420_pt1 | contig 46637 bp, 25 predicted proteins | sample PaiPotPPA55metaG_FD_128002 | JGI IMG/M metagenome (GOLD analysis project Ga0185299, IMG submission 128002) | Iron sulfur acid spring bacterial and archeal communities from Banff, Canada, to study Microbial Dark Matter (Phase II) - Paint Pots PPA... ... | reverse complement strand
GTCGCTCGACCGCCATCTTCCGAAATGCTTTTGGGTAACGCCCTATTGCTCGTTTCTTTGCCACTTGCAGTTCCTTTCCCTGCGAAGTGTGCCAATTCCGAGTGTCTCATTCTAAGGGTTCAGTCCAAACCTGGGGTGACCCCCTCCCAGGTTTGTTCACCGGTTGACTCGGTCTTCGAGTTCTCTCAGATCGGCCATCAGGGTATCGAATGGCGGAGGTTCAGCAAAGAACATCTCCCGCATGTCTCGGTAGTCGCTCCGAATCTGCGCCACGTGGACGTCCGGAGGGCATACCCGAAGGCTTCCGGGCTTGGCCAAATCATACCGCGCTGCCGCTTCTCGAAAGAAAATCTTCTTGTGCTCCACCACGCTTCCCAGCAGGCCGAAATCTTTCATCGCAAGCTGACCGTACTCGTGCCGATACAAACGGGCCAGGTCGTAGTGGTGCCGCGAGAGTCGGGGCTGCATCTTGCCCGAATGGAAGACGGCATGGAGTAACGTGGCCTTCTCCCAGAAGGTGCGTTCAGGACGAAGAACGCGGACTTCCGCGATCGGTTGAGCCAGGAACCCCGGGAGCACATCAGCAATGTAAGGCTGGATCGACTGCCGCTCAGAGGGCCACACGTCCCCGCGGCATCCGAACTCCAGCCGGACAACGGGACGAACGTATGTACCCAAGCCATACAGGTCCGCCTCTAGGCCGAGCGGATAAACGAACAAGAGGCTCTGGCGGTCGGCATCGGCCCGATCCTCGCTGATCTTCCAATCCGCCTCCCCGAGGACCGAGCGAAATGACTTTTGAAGCTCGTCGCGGACGGTGCCCTGAACAGTCTCCGAACATTTACCCGCCAATTCATCCAGTTTCCGGTTGCGCTTGTTTGTGCCCGCGATATTGGGAGGATCCAACTCTCCCATGAATCCGAGCGTATGGCGGTCGAGGACGATGTCAACGTCTTCAGAGAAGCGCTCGATGACCTTGTAGGCCTTGGACAGCGACGTTCCTCCTTTGAAGAGAGGTCCCGGCAGCGTCGCACTCGAGAAAATTCTTTGAAGCGTCCAGCAGACCCAGAAATCCTTTTCAATGATCGTGGCCGAACCCAACTGCGAGCGAGCGGCCACCTCGCGAAAGACGGTAGCACGCTCTGAAGCAGGCAGTTGGGCGAATCGATCCATCTGAGGACTCGCCTAATGTTAAGCCGTGACAGCGTCTATTGCCCAAGCCATCCACTGTGGCGCGTGATGCGCAAGCTTCCTCAGACCTGTCTTTGCATCTGACGGCAGGCTCCGCCGAAGTTGCCGGATGACGCCGGCTGTAAGGTGATCTGGCCCGAAGGCACGAATCGCCTGCAGAACGACACCCGCAGGAGTGCCTGCCCCCAACAAAGCGCTAGGCCCAGCGTGCTTGAAATGGATGATTTGATTGCCGACCGTAATTTTTCGAGAACTGCCATCAATCAGATAGACGATCTGCGCGGGGACCTGTGAAGAGAGACCGAGCACGTTTGCCGCATGTGCCGGTGTTGGCTGCAGCCGATACCCCGCCTGCGCGGCGATGGCCTTCGCCACGGCATCGGGGTCCGGTGAGAGCGGACCGAGCGCGGGATGGGTCTTCGGGATATCGTAGACCCCTCGAGAGATTCGTCTGATCTTGCCAGCTTTGGTCAATCGGCTCAGAGCTTGATCCACGGCGGCGCGATTGCCCAAGTCACCGAACGCCTTAGGGGTGAACGCGGATCCCGGATTCGCCGCTTTTATGCGCCTCAGCACCTTCAGAGTGAGATCACCCATGTCAGAAATATACTAACATATTTCTGACTGGCACAGAGGCCTCCTCCAATTCGCAAAGAGCCATTTTACTTCGTGTCCAAAATGAATCTCCCCCCGTTACTCTTTATCAGCACCCGTGAGGTAGGCCTCATACATGTCCGCTCGACTCCCAACGTACTGCGTTGCACGCTTCACCCAGAGGGGATCCAGGCCGTGGTGAAAAAGCATTTCGCCAAACGATAGTTCGGGTGTCCGCTTCTCTTCAGACTGTCGCAAATGCAGAAACCCGAAGTGCAGCCTTCCGTTCTCTCGTTCTATCCAGGCTCTTAGCTCCCGCCAGAGCTCGTCCGGGCCACTCAGATGCGGATGTCGAATTCTCGTAACGGATCCCACGGGAGATGCGATGCGACACGCCTTATCGTATACGTAGACTGCTACCGCCTGCCGCCGCACTCCGCGTTCCACTTCGCCGCGGAATTTCCATCCATCCTGGTCGAGCCCCATTCTTCGTAGAGAACCCTGAAGGGCGCGATCCAGGTCATGTTCATCGGCGGCTTTCAGTTGTGGATCGATCAAGAAGTCGCAAAAGCTTCGAAATCGTTCCCCGTCTCGCTCCAAGTCGATCGGCGCCGGGAACAGCAGCTTATACGACACGCATCGGCCGGCATCGGCCTCGCCAACTTCGTAACACCGGCTGAATGGCTCAAGGCTGGTGACCTCTGATGAGACTTGTTGTGCAGCTCGCAGTGCGTAGCAGGTAGACAGGGTGCCATCTTCGCTGCGAGCTCCCAGTTCGCTGACGATCTCCCACCTGAACTTAATGCTTGCTCCGGCCCCAAACGAAAGGCCAAATGATTGGCCAAAATGTTTCGGTAGGCCTGTCAGAGTCCACGCCTCATTCGCTAGACATGTTCTTTCGATTCTTGTCGCCAGGTCTTCGTAGTCAGCATAGCGGCGTTGCAGACTCGACTCTTCCGCTTGTGCGACACGAGCACCTGGCAAGAAGAGTTCGCGCCTTACGTCGAAAGGATTAGCCGGAAGAGTGCCTCCATCGGGCGGCGACGGGATCTCACATGACTCCTCTTCTGGGTACACCTCTATGATGCTGTCGTGCACGTCTCCCAGTTCCAGGGCGGCTCGCCGCATTCGTTCGAGAACACGGATTACCTGCGCTTGTTCGATGGTCGCCGGCAAATGCGGGTAGCAGGAATCCAGGCGGGCGGCGTGATCATCAGGCAACCGGCGCTCGATTCTGGAGAAGAACCGATCCAAACGTCCGATACGCTGCTCCATATCTCCAGCGGTCCACGCCAGGCCATAGTGCACCACCATGTCGCAGAAGGTGTGCAAGTTTTCGCCTTCTTTCAGGACGTCCGTACAGACGAGTACTTGGGGATCGTAGGGCATCTTGAACTGTCGCAATGCGAGCCGGCTGGGATCACCTCCGGTAATACCCACCACGGGCCGCGCGAAATACATCTCTGAGAAGCGTCGGCGCCGAGCTAGCTGGGAAAAATCGTCATCAAAGCAATTCAACCGGATCAGTTCACGCTCGCGCACCCAGCACTCAAGGCGATCCAAAAGGGGCCGGGAATACACCTGAATACTTGGCGATTCGGCGGCGAGGAAAGCGTCAAAGAAGTTTTGTGCCGAATTTGCATGGTACAGGTCTACAAGTGCGTCAGTCAGCAAAAGTGATTGCGCAATCCAATTCTTCACAGTTTCCCGCGCAAGCATCTCCCGGACTTTCTTGTCCCGGGTGCCTACATCGGCCGAAACAGCGATGAGGCGGTCGAGGTCCAGATAAGGTCGTCCAGCGAAAACTCGCTGCCAGTGCTCCCAGAATCGGCAATCGGCAACAAAAGCGTCATCCGGTCGGCTTCGCCGGTCAGGCTCAAACGTCTGGAACAGAGTCGGATCAAGCTCGTGCAGGTACTCCAACCAAGCTTCCCGGTCGATGTTGGGCCAATCTCTGGATCTCAACAACTGGCCCAACAAAAATTGTGTCCGACGCGCCTCATCGTGCCGAATGCGGCTTCCAATCATCTCCCCACAGGCTCGATAGGAACGTTGCCAAGCGTCTTCGGTGATATTCGCTCTTATTTCTGCCACTGGAACACCAGAGACCCTGTGCAGCGTCTGTAGCCAGTTTTCCTGAAAGAACATTCCTCGCGGACGATGCCGCTCGAATTGCCGCCGATATCGCAGCAGCCATCCGTCATCACTTGCCTTGCCAGTCGTTGACTTCGCAAATGCCTTGCGTAATCGGGACGAGTGTTGTTCAGCTTCGAGTTTTCTCTCTGCTTCCTGCAAAAATAGGTTGCGGCTTGGGTGTTCATCTAAAGGTGGCTCCGCTCGATCCAGTTCATCGCCATCACTTTCCTCGACTGCCCCATTTGCCTCCCAATCTAGTTCCCGCCCCCATACACTCCTCACACGTTCTTCGATCCACTTCTCATGCAAACGCTCAACTCGAAGACGTAACTGCTCTACCGCGTTGATACGTCGCATGAACACAAGAACCTTGCGGCCTTCGCGAAATGCAATGCCAGAGATCCGCTCAGCGATTCTCTCTAGCTTTGGGTGAGGCAAGCGTGCTCCCGTGCCGTCTGTATCGAATCGTCTGGCATACTCCTTGGATAGTCTGCTGACGAAGTCCGCGTCGGGAGCCTCCTCTTTCCGCGCCTTGCCGGTCTCCGGATCCTGTCTGTCGAAGATGTCGTCGCGAACAGACCCGTCGTCGGATAGACCAGCAGCACCCTTTCTGAGCAGGCTCTCTTCGAGACTCTCAAACGAGGTCAGCAGTCCCACCCGGAAACGGTTGTTGCCGCCCTTGAGTACTGGCACGAGGCGCTTCTGCACAAGAGCGACTGCCAGGGCCTCGATCGCCGTTATATCCCGAACGGCCCATTCATCCACTCGATCTTGCCGATAACGGTATTTATGCCACAGATCACCTTCGCAACCTGGAATTCCTTCCCTCCGGCGCCGGACCAGGAAGTGCTGGCGCGCCAATCGTTCAGGCGGATCAAAGTCTTCATCTCGAATGCGATGGCGCTCGGGAGGGTTTGCATAGTAATTAACGGCATCCCGAGCATTCGCCCAGCCACCAGCGTGATTCGGCGTGGCGCTCAGGAAAAGCCATTTCGAGACGTTGCCAGAGAAGATCTCTCTCAAAAGCTGATTGGTCTGGTTGTCGACGTTCCTTAGCGACTGCGCTTCATCTATAACGAGCATGTCGATCGACGGGGAGCCAGGCTCCCCTCGATCAGCAATCAAGTCGTTCAGTGCCCTGCAGAAGCGAAGATTAATAGTCAGACTCAGCCTCTCGCTATCGGACGGCGCCGCCGCCAATGCCGCGCGGTAGAATCCGCAAAGCCGGAACAGTTCCTTTGCCTTCGACCACTCTTCTTCCGGATCCCCGTGACGGGCGATGTTCACTGGCCGGCGAAACGAACTCATCCTCAAGAAGTATGCCTGCCGGCCAGGAAGGAAGAGTGCGGATGCGAACTCGCGCAGATTCTCCGGACGCTCCGGTCGCACGACGGGTTCACTCGCCAGAAGAGACTTCACGCGATCATCGCCATGTCGCCCGTCCCGGTAGTTACGCGCGACAAGATTCCGGTATTCGCGCACCCAGTTTTCTTGCAGGTTTTCTCGCTGTGCAACAAAGATGATTCGCGATTCCGGCTTGAGGTTCCACAGCAACGCTGCCAGCCCGAGTGCCTGGTAGGTTTTACCCATTCCAACTTCGTCTGCTAGATACGCGTAGTTCTTCTCGCACAAGATGTTGTATAACGCCGCCACCCCTTCCGATTGCAGACGCGATAGATAATCAGATCTATCGCCACCTCCCGCCCCGAAGTTGATTAGCTCCTGTACGTCCTTAGGGCCGATATACGACGAGAAGGCTCGATTTTCCTGCCGCCGGTTTACCACGCTGCCTCCAGCTTTTTCTGAAACCAGTCGAGTTTCTCGCTGCCCTCACCTTCGCTGATGCCGGCTAACAGCTCTTTCTTTGCGCCATCGAACCACGTCGTCACCTCAGTGGCAACCTCCGGATCGAACAGTCGAGACTTATGCGCCACAAACAGTTGCCTACACTCGAGGAGTACCAAGAACCGCACTGATGGATCGGTTGTTGGCGCGTTCGCCTGGCGAGCCGCCTCAAGAACGCTATCCGGTCTCGAAACCAGAAAAGCCTGGACCGCCTGGCTATCAGCGCCGGCGAGGTAGCGCTGTAGGGAGTAGAATGCCGCGTAGGTCTTGTAGAAATTTAGTGCGGTGCCGGCACTGGCAGACGCGCCAACATTCCGCAGATCCCCGTCTGCATCCTCGACACTCGAAGACGCCATGCTCGCAAATACACCGCCGCGATCACGTGTCCACGAATCGAGTATTTCATCCAAGGCCAGACGCCGGAACCAGACTCCACTGGCCGAGTCGAGGTTGATCTCTGTAATCAGGCCGTAGAACGTTTCCGCGTGGGCTGAAATCCGGTATTGCAGGCGGAAAGTTCGCCGGTCTGACTGGGTCACGGGCGCTTCGAGCGAGATCGGGCACTGGTCAAGAGCGCCCATAAGCGGGCGTGGCTGAACACCGGGCAAGTGAAGAAGGTAATGGTCGATTTCGTGATCCGACGCCGGGGTAAAGGTGATGGTATATCGCTCGGTCGCCCAATCGAAGCAAACCAGGATCAGAAACGGCAGGGGTCGGGGCTCGCTGTCCTCTTCGGTGAGAGGAGTCTTAGGAAGTTCAGTCGGCATTAGCTTCGGCAAACAGGCTTCCGCGTCTTCACGAGAGAGTGTTCGGATGACCATGGCCTCGATGTGACCCGTACGTCCCCCGAACCCGGATTTCGTGAAGTTGCAAGATCCTGTTGCGATCCGCGCTTTCCCACCTCCGAGGAGAACATACGCTTTGGCATGCCAAAACTGGTCCGCCTGTACCACGCGCATCACAGGGATGCTGCGTTCATCAAGAACCGATGAGCATTCCTGCGTCATGCATGGCGCTCCGAGTCTGGGCGAGACTGCCGGAACTAGGATGATCTCGTTAGCAGAAAAGCGGTCCAGGAGCCTCTCTAACTCATCGGAACCTGACCAATACGGCGAAAAGGCAATCATCCGATCCCAAGGCATTTTCCGATCACCCGAGAGCGCTTCCGGGAAGCCGGATGAAGATGCGGATGAAACATAGAACTCCGCGTCGAAATCACCACGCTGCGGCCAGCGGCCCGAAAGTTCGCGCAACGTTTTTCGGATGCGATGAACACCCGATTGCTTTGCGACGCCGAGGCGATGACTGCAAGCATCCAACTTGTCCAGGAATCGTTCCACAGCGTCACGCTGCCCTTCCTGCCTGCTGCTCTCGATCCAGAGCTCATCCACCACTTCGCAGTTCCAGGACCAACCCGAGCCGGTCACGTTGGCGGAGGTGCAGCAAAGATAGACCGCCGGTTGCCCTTCACGGAGAGCGCCTCCGATCAGAACTGTCTTCGCGTGCAGGAGGCGTTGCGAGTCGTGAAATCCGAAGAACTGGTATCGAAATAGACCACTTCGTTTGGGCTGTGCCTTGATGTCATAGAACACGGATACAGGGACATCAAGCAGCCTTGCATTTACGAGCAAACGCCGCTGTTCGGTACCGCCCCCGGTATCTTCCAGGTCAAAGATGGCTGGCAAGATGTTGCGTTCAAAAAATGAGGGGTCGAACTGGAACGTTGTGAATACGATCGCATCCATCCGCTCAAACTGAGCGGCAGCGTGCTTGATGACTTGCCGAAGAACCTTTCGGTCCATCATCGCCTTAATCCCCTGTATAGTCTGAGAAGGGGAGAAAAGTAATAGTCGTTCCGCCAATTCTGCTGACCAGGTTCGGCTTTCCATTCGGGAGACGATGGCAAATCGACTAGAGGCCGCAAATAGCCGCCGTCTTCGAGGCGAATCCAAACACCACTTTGCCGGTCCTCGCAGATTCTTTCGTGCAGTTCTATAAGGCTCTGAAAGAACGAGCGCTTGTCCTGAAAATCCAGACTCGCACAGAGACGCGCACGCGACGCTGCGACGCCTCGCAGATGGGGACGCCCAAGCGTGTCTTCGAACTCGCGGTGGCTGCGTTTGAGGCCCTCAATTGAAAAGCCCATGGCCGTCGACAGGTTGCCGAGTGTGGCGCTCGGCCTGAAAAAGAACCTGAAGCACTCTTCAAGGAAGCCGATATAGTTCTCGGTGCGAAGGATCGTGTCGAACGTCGGAATCCCAGGAAATGTCCTCTTACAGCGAGACACGAAGCTCCGAAGGTCACCCGTTCCGCTGGCAGCAAGCAACTGAGCGATCGCCTCGATCGATTCAATCCGTATCAGGCTTTGATATAGATGAGTTTTCAGTTTTCGGCTGTTCAAGAGATCAACCACGCTGCTCTTAAGTGCTGCGTGACCAGTAAACGGCACGTCTTCGAGATCATCCCCCGCCAGCACTTCATCGAGGATCGCGAACAGCTTCGCCTGTGGAATAGTGCAGACTTTCGTAAGCACATCTGATGTGCTGTCGCTTACCCGATATCCTGCCGAAGATTGCGAAATGAGTCCTGCCCGTTCGGCAGAAGTCCGGTACAGCCCCAAGACGCCGCTGGCGAGGGGGTTGTCCAGGATTTGGCGAGTCCTTGAAATTGCCGGCTCAGATGCCCGAAGATTAAGCTGCCGAGTCCCCGGCAAGGGCCAATCATCGGGATATGCGGACCAAGCGAACACCTGCTCAATTAGGAGAAAGAAAAGCTCCTGGCGCGTATTCCGCCTCTCTGGTTTCGCCCGAAGAAACTGGTCATGTAGCCATAGCCCGGCCGTCAAGACTGTGAAACCGGCTCCCTCGTTAGTCGATTCCGTGAGATGAGGAAGGAGTTCGTGCCCTGCAGCTGACCATACCGGCCCCAATCCTAATGGGTCCGCCCGCCTCTCGGCGCTGTCTAGGTCTACATCCCGCGTTGTCAAGAACGGAACGGTCATTGGCTTTCATTTTTCGGAAGGCATTGTGTCTGTCATTGTGCACCGCGGGCACGGGGCATAATCGCCGACTAACCCGCATTCTCCACTAACTGCTCGCGGCCAGAGGTCGGGAAACGTTTCGAAGCTGCTCTATCAACATCACCATCGCCATCGTATCTTGCCCACAATATTTGAGGAGCGCCGCTTTCAAGCGTTGCCGCTCCGCGATGTCTAGTCCACCACGGATCATTCGATCCCATGCCAAGCCAGCATCGCCGCCGTGAGCGACCTCCATCCCTTCATAGGTAAGGTCCGGCACCAGCGCGGGCAATACGGACTTGAGGGAGTACGATCCCCGAAATTCCGGGTGATAAACGTGCTGTCTCACGAACGCCAGCAAATCCCAAAGCCGATCTTGGATTCTGGCTATCTGAATACTGAATTCCGGAAACCAGCGTGCAAGCTCAGAGAGGCGCTGCGACTCAAAGCCGGCGTTATAAACGACGATCGATCCACGTCTCCCCAGTGCTGCGCATAGTCCACGGATGAACTCGCGGCGGGGATCCTCGGCATCGCCAGCAAGAAACTCAAAGTGTTCCGGTTCCGCTTCTGGTGCTGTCTGGCGGTCAACTGACCACTGGAATGGAATGTGCCCGTAGGGGTGCATTCCGCCGTAACGTGGAATCGCCGGATAAAGCGATTCAAAATCCATGAAATAGAGGGGAAGTTGGAGTTTGGACAGTTCCTTAGTCAAGTTGCCGCTGACCCAGGGGAATCCGCTGGTGACGGCGGAGCGGACGCGGTGCTGGATTTCGGTGAGTGGAAAGTCCTCGGGGATGTCTTTGATTAGAGTGATACCGCTATCAAGCAGATCGCGGGTCTTCACCTCGCTTAACCTCGGAAGAAGAGAAACATGGTTCTTCGGGAGCTCACGATTGCACTGGTCAAAGAACTCACATGGGTATGGTTGGAAGCAGTGGGCACCTGGCGCCACCTCCGGCGGAGCATTCTGCCCCAAGGCCTTCCGTTGCGTCCTCAGCAGTTTTGAAACATCGTAGCCCAACTTGACGACACGCTTAGTGAGATCTTTGATCGTGAAGAGTTTCCCCAGATCATGTTGCTGTCCATCGAAAACGTACTCGCGGTTGAGGTGCATTAAACAGGAAGAAGAAATATCGAGACCGCATCCCCGGAGCACGTGATGTTGGATCGCGACATCATACAGGTAGCGTTCCTTGCACTCGACTGAAGACTTCACTTCAATCAGCCGCCAGCGGTTCTCACGTCTCCTCTGTAGGATGTCGACTCGGACTAGCACTCCGAAGTGGAAGAATGTGGCTTCGAATATTGCCGGCGTGGAAGGATCCCGCAGCAATGTGGTGGTGCGTGCTAGTGCCTCCTCAAGTCCATCCGCTGCAGACTCGATGAAGACTCCGCCGGGGAAGGCCCTCCGCGCCAGGTCCCCGACTTCGTGGCCTTGATCGAAAACGGACTGCTGGCCCTCGTCTACCTCACCGGCCAACTCGGGCTGATGGACTTGAAAATAGAGCCGCTTGAGACACTGCAAACCAGCCATAAATCTCGACTTTGACAATCGAGTGCTTGCAGACGTTAGCAATTCAGACATCTGCCCTCTCGAACCCAACGCCGCTGGACGTAGCGCGGTCCTGGAACATACGCGACCGGGGGCGCTTGGTAACCCCAAGCCGTGATACAGCGATGCAACTGACTGAGCCATTGAGACATTTTGCCACCCGAAAATCTAGCTTAACACAAGCGCTTGTTTTTGTATATAGCATATGTTATATATCGTATTGGAATTTTCTGAATGAATCCGGAAACCATTAAGGATCTGCGGATCCAGCTCGGGATGTCGCAGCAGGCATTTGCCGCATCACTGGGAGTATCATTTGCCACGGTCAATCGGTGGGAGAACGGGAAAGCCAAGCCCCAGAAGGACAGAATCGAGCGGATGCGGATGATGTTGAGTCAGTCAACGGTCCCAAGGCCTGCCGCCCCAAGCCCGGCACCGGCTCCCACCCCGCCTAACCGCCTCGATTTCGAGGGTGATGCGGAGGCTGTGAAACTCGTCGTGGACGCCCACCGGCTTCAAAACGGCCACCTCTTTAATAAGGCCTTTGGGCTGGAGCTCTCGCGCGTAGTCCCACTCCCCCACCAGCGCATCGCCGTCTACGAGCAGTTGTTGCCACAGAACCCTCTCCGTTTCCTGCTGGCAGATGACGCCGGTGCCGGCAAGACCATCATGACTGGGCTGTACATCCGCGAAATGATTAACCGCGGCAGGCTGAGGCGAGCGATCATCTGCGCGCCCGCTGGGCTGACGTGGAACTGGCGGCGTGAGCTCCGGCACTTCTTCGATCTAGACTTCACTATCCTGCGCGGTTCGGACTTCGCCAAAGGTGACCCTCTGACCGAACCTGGTGCTGGGCTCTTCATCATTAGCGTGGACACCGCCGCCACGGACGCGGTGAGGGAACGCTTGTCGGCGGCTACGCTGCCAAGATTCGATCTGGCAGTATTCGACGAGGCGCACAAACTGTCGTGGGGTGATCCGAATCGCCCGGACAGCAAGACCCGGAGATACCGCCTCGCGGAGGCGCTCAGCCAGCGCGCCACTCATTTGTTGTTGCTCACCGCCACTCCGCACATGGGCAAGCGGTTTCCGTATTACGCCCTGTGGCGGTTGCTGGATTCGAAAGTACTTTCTACGCAGGACGCCTTCGATGCCTTGGTTCCGGAGAAACGCACCAAGTATTTCATCCGGCGGCTAAAAGAGGAGATGGTCGATTACCACGGGCAGCCAATCTACAAGCCTCGCCTGTGTCAGACCATTGCCTTCCGACTGTCCTCGGCGGAACAGGGGTTTTACGATTCGGCTACCGACTACCTAAAGTGGAGCTACGAAAACAACCGGACTAGCAACAAGAACGCTGCCGCCATGGTCGTAGCGGTCTTGCAGCGGCGGTTGGCCAGCTCCAGCTACGCTATGCTCGAATCCCTCAAGCGGAGGCGGCAACGGATCACCGACAACGTTTCCGCGCCGGGCCCAACCCAGGTTTCTCTGGAGAAAATCACTTCCTACTTCGACACCAGCACGGCAGACGAATACGGCCAGGAAGGCGACGGCTATGAAACCGAAGAAGGCGTGGAGAATCAGGCTCTCGCCCTGGCCCGCCCAGCCAACGCTAAGCAACTACAGAAGGAGCTTGAGTACATCGACCACGTGATGGCCCTCGGCGACCAGGTTCGCGAATTGCAGCAGGAGACTAAATTTCTGAAGCTGCGGGAACTGATCGAGTCCTCCGATTTCCGCAACCAGCAACTGCTGATCTTTACGGAGCACAGGGACACCCTCGAGTACCTCCGGCAACGCTTCGAAGCACTGGGCTACACGGGCCAGCTTGCTTACATCCACGGCGGGCTGGACGTCGAAGAACGCGAAAGACAGCGCATCTTCTTTATGCCCGCCGATATCCGGCGAGAACAAGGCATTAAGAATCCGGATGCCCCGACCGCACGCTTCATGCTGGCGACGGACGCCGCAGGCGAAGGCATCAATCTTCAGTTCGCCTGGATCATGGTGAACTTCGACATCCCCTGGAACCCGGCTCGTCTGGAACAGCGCATGGGCCGGCTTCATCGCTTCGGCCAGCGCCACGCCGAGGTTCGGATCTTCAATATGGTGGCCGAGGGCACGCGCGAAGGCGATGTTCTGATCACGCTGCTCAACAAACTCGATGAGGCGCGCAAGGATCTCTGCAGCGACAAGGTCTTCGACGTCATCGGGCAGCAACTGGAAGACATTTCACTCCGCGACCTCATGAGAGACGCGTTGTTCGAGACGCCACCGTACTCGGCGCAGAAGAAATTCGATTCGCTATTTGCGACGCAGCGGCTGCGAATGGCGATGGAAGAACAGCGCAAGACTGCTTCAACATACGGCGACGTTGCCAAACGGCTCGGCCAATTGAACAGCGAGATCGAGGTCGAACGCTTCAACCGCCTGCTACCTGCCTACATCCAGAACTTCGTCGGCAAGGCCGCACCTAGGCTCGGGATGCAGGTTGAAGGCGATGTCACCGAATCCGCGAGGTTCGCGCCGTCAGGCGAGGCGGGCGCCTGGCTACGCAACCTCAGCTCGCGTTATCCCAACGGTCTTCCAGAGTTTCTTACCGTTCGCCGGGACTCTGTGATTCCCGGTATCGACAGCAGCCGGATCTGCTTCCTGCGTCCCGGCGACATCATCTTCGACGCTCTGTGCGACCAGGCCATTGGGAAGTTCCAGCGCGACGTTCAACGCGGCGTGGTCTTTTGCGATCCCGCGGCAGACCGCCCGTATTTCTTCGGCGTCTATGTCTGCCAGCTTGGAGAGTCGGCTTTAGTCGATGGACGGACCGCACGGACAAGCGGCTTCGACCGCCGGTTGATTGGAATTCGCTGGGACGAGTCCGGTGAGTTTTCGGCCGGCGCGCCGAACCATCTGCTCGCTCTCCAACCAGCGCCGAAGTCGCTGCTCTGGAAAGCGGGCAACCTGCTACTGAATCCGGAGGACAGCGCCGCCCGTGCCGACTCGTATGCCCGTATGCTGGCCGAGACCACCTATCTCCAGCAACTTCGCGCCGCATTGAGGGCGCAAACGGAAGGCGTGATGGATGATCTCCTGCGCGGTTTCGATTTCCAGGGCGGCGCGCTGGCCGAGAAGCGGAGCGATCTGGCGCGACGAGTCCGGCTGGGCGAGGAGGACTTGGCTGCGGAACTGGAGGAAGTGAAGAAGCAGCAAGCGATTCTGGATACCGAGAAAGCCGAAGCCCTGCTGTATGAGCAGAGGCGCCCAGACCTGGTGGACGTGGTCAAACTTGAGCGCATCGCCCTTGCCATCGTAGTTCCCGATCCGACGCCTGAAGCGCGAGAGGCTTTTGACAAAGACATCGAAGCGATTGCAATGCGGATCGCCAGGAACTTCGAAATCGATCACTATCAAGCTCGCGTGTTCGACGTCTCGTCCCCTCACCTCGCGCGGGGCTACGATCTGGAAAGCCACCGAGCGAACGGCGACAAGGTTGTGATCGAGGTCAAGGGCCGCGCCGGCCGTGGGCCAGTCCAATTGACCGACAACGAATGGCCGACCGCCGCGAACGTCCGCGACAAATACTGGCTCTACGTGGTAGCGGACTGCGCCACCGATCCCAAGCTCTTCCGGGTGCGAGACCCGATCCGGCTGGCGTTCCAGACGCGACAGTCCTTCACCATCAACATTGGCGAGGTGATCAGGGAGGCGGAACCGGAATGAGTACACCTAGGTGCCGAATCTAGCCCTGTCAATTTGAGAAGAAGGCGATAACCAAATATGAATGACAAGCCGCGGCTGATTGAAGTAGCGTTTCCCCTAAAGCAGGCGTCTATCGCCAGCGTTCATGAAAAGAACGTCCGGCATGGACATCTTTCGACGCTGCACATTTGGCCCGCACGCCGGCCACTTGCTGCTTGTCGGGCAGCTTTGTTGGCCACTCTCCTCCCGGACCCCGGCAACCCGGAAGAACGGAAGACATTGCTCGACAAGATCGGTGGTTCTGTCACCACCAAGACCGTCGAGGAAGTCGACGATGATGGCAATACCGTAGTTGAAGACAAGCTGGTCGTGGAAGACGGCGTACTCGCGTGGGGGCGGGAAGACTCCGAAGCCCTCCGTGAACTGGCCCTGGAAATACGAACGCGCTTCGGAGGCAGGCCGCCCAGAATACTCGACCCGTTCGCCGGTGGCGGCGCGATTCCGCTCGAAGCCATGCGTTTGGGCGCAGCCGTCACGGCATCGGATCTCAACCCTGTCGCTTGGTTCATCCTAAAAACCACGCTGGACTACCCCAACAGATTGGCTGGACAAAAACTCGCTCTGCCGGATTTCGTGAAGGACTGGCCTGACTTCCTGGATGATTTCTCTATCGGTAAGTCCAAGAAGAGGCGATCTCACCAGAAGACGCACTTCTCTGATCCAGTCCAACGTCAGCTTGTCGAAGTCCCTGCTGCCGACCTCTCTTGGCAAGTCAGAGCATGGGGGCGATGGGTTCAGGAGCGGGCGGCAGCAGAACTATCGTATCGCTACCCAACCGCTAACGACCAGCCAACGGTCGCGTACTTCTGGGCGCGGACGGCTCGCGATAAAGCTACATCCGGCGTAATCCCACTGCTAAAGACATTTTGGCTCTGTAAGAAGCGCGGCCGCCGATCGGCATTGCTACCGTTGCCGACGCAAGATTCGTCAGTAGTCGATTTCAAGCTGTTGTCCGAATTAGATCTCAACAACCCGCAAAGGATCATTGACGAGAACCCGATTCTGCGGCGGTGGGAGGTCACTGTCGACAACTTTCTCGATTTCATCAAGTCCGGTACAAAGAACTCGTCCGGCGTGTGGAGCCCGATCAGCGGTCGTCCCGGCATGATCGCTCTCACTATGGACGATCTTCGCCGCCAGGCGCAGCAAGGGTTGGTAGGAACACAGATGACGGCGGTGGTCGTCGAGGCGGTCAAGCCTGGCACGAAACGCACCACCAAAACGTACCGATTACCAACCGAACAGGAGATCACGGCCGCGGACGTTTCCCTGGAAGATCTGGATGAAGTGTTTGCCCAAATCCCATTCGGCGTGCCTACAGAGCCAATCGCAACAGGTAGCAGCCGCAAAGGCGGGGGCTCAGCCTTTACCGTGCCGTTGTTCGGTCTAGATCGCTGGAACAAGCTGTTTACGCCTCGTCAATTGCTTGCGTTGGGCACATTCACAAAACACACAAGAGCGGCGTCTGTCCTAATGCGTCAAATGGGCTATTCCGCAGATTGGGTCGAAGCCGTGACTGCCGGGCTCGCGTTGACGTGTGACAAGCTAGCTGATTACATCGCAGCCCTCTGCACCTGGCACATAACTGGCGAAAAAATGAGCCACGTCTTTGTTCGCTTCGCCCTGCCCATGACCTGGGACATCGCCGAACTTAATCCCCTATCGAGTTCATCAGGGAACTATTCTGGTTGCCTAGATTGGGTTGCGAGAGTTCTTCAGCATGCCGAACAAGCAACTCACACCGCACCATCGCCCACGGTATTGGCTCGGTCGGCGATTTCGGCAGGGGATTCGGAATTTGATTTAATTCTTACTGATCCTCCTTACTATGATGCAATTCCGTATTCGGACTTGATGGACTTTTTCTATGTTTGGCTTCGGCGGAATCTCCGCGGTCTGTCACCCGACATCGACGCTGTGTTTAGTCAGCCATTGGCGCCGAAGTGGGACCATTCAGCTAATGACGGCGAACTGATCGACGACTCAAGTCGCTTCTCGGGCGACAACACCAAATCGCGACTTGCCTATGAAGACGGCATGTTCAGAGCATTCCGCGCCTGCTCCGACAAGCTGAGCACCGACGGACGTCTCGTAATTGTTTTCGCAAATAAGCAATCGGAAGCGTGGGAGGCCCTCGTTTCGGCGGTGATCCGGGCAGGCTTTGTGGTTGACGCCAGCTGGCCGATTCAAACTGAGATGCCCAATCGTACTCGGGGCGCGAGTTCGGCCGCGCTGTCCTCTTCTGTCTGGATTGTGTGCCGCAAGCGAGATAAGGCGGCTCAGGTGGGGTGGGAGGAGCAAGTAATCGAAAAGATGAAGGCCACTCTCTTTGACTCTCGTGAGCCACTGGGAGGGATTAACATCCTCCAATATTACTTTGATCTCGGCATACAGGGCCCCGACTTCATCTGGGCAGCCCTCGGACCCGCGCTTGAAGCATTCAGCGCCCATCCTTACGTCAAAAAGACTGCGGGCGGTGTGATGAAGGTGGAAGAGTTCCTGCGGGAAGTGAGAAAGCTCGTGCTGCACTTCAGCCTGGGGGAGCTTCCCGGATTCCGGGATGTTCAGAAGGAGACCCAGGGCCGAGGCGAAAGTCTCGAAATCGATTCTGTCACTCAGTACTATCTTCTCCACAGGGCATACTTCAGCCTCGACCCAACGCCTGCCGGTGCATGCATCCTTTTCGCAAATGCGTGCGGCAAAAATGAAACTGAATTGAAGGTGGTCTGGAACATTCTCGAACAAGGTGGTAAGCAGAAGAAGGGTCGACCACGCAAGCAAGAAGACGAAATCGAGGACGGCACGGAAGAAGTGCCTGAGGGCAAAGGAAATGAGTATCGTCTACTGGCGTGGCAAGAGCGCGCGTCGGCGGAGGGGCTCGGCGACATCAGGTCTGGCATCCCTGCACCGTTGATTGATAAGCTGCACCGCTTGATGTTCTTGTTTCAGCAAGGACGAACGGTGGAAGTACAGCAGCATTTCGAGAGCTGGGGGCTCGCGAATGAGAAAGCCTTCAAGCCCATGCTTCAGGCCGTGCGGGAACTCGCGGTTCGCGACAAGCAGGACGGGGAGCGCAGATTGGTCGAGGCACTTGCAACTCAGCTTCGGATGAACAGAAAGACCATCATGGTCGCGAACGAACTGAAGGAAGTTCCCCTGTTCGATTCGGTGGAAGATATCGGCCAGGTGCTGATCAACTAGGAAACGGTAGAGAGGAAGCGTCGATATGAGCAAACAATCAGTGATTCAGTCGTGGAAGGCCACTTGCGATCTGCGCCCGGAAATCCGGGATCGAAAGTTGACGGCCAGCGACTTCGCCGTGGATCTCTACAAGGTGATCAACGGCTGGCCCGGCGATACGCCTTTCTATTGCGATCCGGTGCAGTTCTTCAGCACCACCTATGCAACCCAGAACCTACGCCAGTTCTGCAAGGTGGTACTGCGGAGGCTCGCTAGGATGCCGGGCGGTGAGGCGGTGATCAATGTCGCCCAGACGTTTGGCGGCGGCAAATCGCACACACTCACCGCGCTTTACTACCTCACCACGCTCGGCGCGAAGCTGCCGAAGAGTGAGACGTCGGTGGGCACTATCCTGAATGACGCCCAGCTTCCCGAGCCGCCGATCGCCAGAGTTGCCGCCGTGTCGTTCGACAAGGTGGACTGGGTGAAGGGCTGTGATGTTGCGTCTCCTACAGGGGAGAAGCGCAGCTTCCGCATGCCATGGAATCTCATTGCCTGGCAGTTACTCGGCCAGCAGGGCCTGGATATTCTGGCGCGCGATGAAACAAAGGCCGATTTTGACACGCCACCTGCGGACACGCTTTGGGCCCAGATCCTCAGCGAGGTGGAAGCCTCGGGGAGCGGAGCCCTGATTCTCATCGACGAGTTCCTGATGTGGGCACATGACGCCGCGTCGCCGGACTCAACGGGTCAAAAACAGGACCGTGGCCCCGTTTGGTATGACCGGTTCAAGAATTTCTTCCAGCGCCTCTCCCAGGCGACGGAGTCCTCGTCGCGATCATGCCTCGTGGTTTCGCTGCTGGCAACGGACCCGCAGAAAAATGATGAGGTCGGGAAAGCGGTCTTGAACGCTTGTAACAACGGCCTGAACCGCCAGGCGTCGCTCCAATCTCCTGTCGAAAAGGATGATCTCGCGGAACTGCTCCGGCGGCGGCTGTTCGCCAAGTTCCCCGAAAACCCGGCGGATCGTGAGAAACATATCGTCGCCTTCTGGCCGCGCATGAAGGCTGTCGATGGCGTTCGCGCCAAACAGCCGGATTCGATTGACCGGCTCAAGACGGCCTACCCGTTTCATCCGGACCTTCTGGATCGCTTCTTCGGCAAATGGACCGACCTGGACCAATTCCAGCGCACTCGCGGCGTGTTGCAGACCTTCGCCATGGCTCTGCGGGACGCGGAGCCATGGGACGATTCGCCATTAGTTGGACCGCAGGTATTCTTGGCCGCTCCAGGGAAGGATGGTCTGAGCGAGGCATTGCTAAAGCTGGCTGAAGCAGCAAAGGACTCGCAGCGGGAAAAGAATCCTCAGTGGCCCACGAATCTCAAGACGGAATTGCCGCGTTCGCTGGAGGCGCAGAAGACGGATGCCGCCACTCTGACCGGGCGAGAGATTGAGGCGGCTTGTGTCGCCGCTTTCGTCTACTCTCAGCCAATTGGTGAACAAGCCGACCTCGCGGATCTTCGCTGGCTTCTCGCCGCCGCCTGTGAAATACCCGCAGTCCTAAACAACGGGCTCATCGCCTGGTCGAAGGCGTCGTGGTATCTGGAGGAGTGCGATTCGACCGAGGCTGGCACCAGCGTTCCGAAGTATTGGAGGCTGGGCCCCAAACCGAATCTGAACCAGCTCCACGATTCTTATAAGAAGCGCGTGATCAAGCACGCGAAGAGCAAGTTCGATGAACTTGCGGAGACAAAGTGCGCCCCGCTCTATGAAGGCGCGGTCGAAGAAGGCATCAAACCCCACAAGCTTCCGGATACGCCTGCCGACGTGGATGACGATGGCCAATTCCGACTCGTGGTGTTGGGAGCGGATTATGCTGGCATCGTCGGCGATCCGCCGTTGGCGAAAGCTCAGGAATTCCTGCGTACGCACTCTTCGCCGAGCGACATCCGGACGTACCAAAACAATGTTCTTGTGGCGACGCCGAGCGTAACGGGACTGCATCAAGCGGAGCAACAGATCGCGGAGTGGCTGGCTTGGGAGGAGATCGAAACATCGAGCCAGTTCAAAGAGATGGACAGCTTCCAGCAAAAAACCGTCCGGGATAAGAAGCGCGATTCGCTGAAGGCCGCGCAGACTTCGGTTAAGAACGCCTACGAGTTGGTTCTTTATCTGGAGAAGGATGGTTCGATCCAGTCCAAGAAGATCACTCTTGGCGCGCAGTCACTCTTCGGCACGCTCATGCAGGAAACGGCGCTGCGGATGTTCCGCGAGAAGATCGACGCGGAGGCTATCATGCCCAACGGCCAGTACCCTGTTTGGCCGCCGACAGATTCGCATATCCGCGTCGCCGACCTGTATCAGCAGTTTGGGCGCGATCCGCGGCTTCCGAAGCTCTTGAGCGGCAGGACCGTCCTTAACACAATCGAAGATGCAGTGCGGCGCGGGGTTCTGGCAGTGCGTTGTGTCCGCACTGATCAGTCTGAAGCGTGGTTCTGGCGCTCCGGGATCGACATCACCGACTGGGGCAAGAACGCTGAGGCTTGGCTGCCCGGGCAGGCAACGCTGAATGCACTCAGTTCGGCGGCGGTCCTGCCAGCCGCGCTGTCTGGCCTGTGGCCGAAGACAGACGACGGCGTCAAACTCTCGGATCTGTTCTCGTGGTTCGATGGAACCCACTTCTACGAGGAGGAGACGCAGCCCGGTTACCCGCCAGAGATGCGACCAATCCCCAAAGTGGACTACGTGATTGTGAAGAAGGCCGTGTCGAAGGCCATTCAGGACGGCGGGCTCTGGCTGGTCTACGGCAATGACAGCGTGTTCTGGGAGGCACCCACTGCGATTCAGATGGATGCAGACGCGCTCCTGTTCCGGTCGCCGGCGGCACTGGCCGCGATGGACCTCCTTCCAACGGCATTGTCTGACGCCTGGACCAAGGAGGCTGAGCCGAAGACGACCGTGTCGGCATTGTATGCCGATCTGAAGGCCAAGCGCGCGCGGCCGTGGCCGTCGAAGCTTTTCCTGGACGGTCTCAATGCCGCTCTGGGTCAGGGATTTGTTCACCGCGTCAGCGGAAGTGGTCCGATCAGTTCTCTGCAGAATGATGGCACGACGGAGCTGATCATCCGCAGTGCGGCGCCGAAGCCACCCGAGCCGCCTCCGATTCAGACGCCTGCGGGCCGTCGAGCATCGAGCCTCGCGGTCCTCAGCATTTCGGAAATCCAGAACCTCGCCGACCAAATACACACTCTCTCCAAGCCGCTCGCCGGCATGGACCCACAAATCGAAGTCCGCCTCACCGTCAAAACGAAAACCGATGGCGATCTATCCCTAGCGAACAGCATCCTGGACAAAATCAAGTCGGGCTGGAAGCTCTGAGGGCACCCAGAGAGGCATATGACTCTGCAGGAGCTTGAGGATAAATGGAGCGCATATCTCGCGGCTGACGGTTGTCCGCCAGTGCTGGGCCTCGCTCCGTTGTCGGAGGAGGAATCGGACATAATTCACGGCCTCGTGGGTGCCCAACTAGGTCAACCTTCGCGCTCACGGCGCTACCTGCTTTACACGCTCCTGGAGGATTTCCCGTCTTGTTTAGCCGTGTGGCTTGCGCGTAAGGCCGGAGAAGCCTACGAGGCCGGCGCTTTTTGGGACAAGTTCGGCGAATTGGTCGGCATGCAAATACCGGTGTACCAGCGTGATGAACTCGCACAGCGTTTTCGTTGCGCCTGTCGGAGCACCATGGCTGCCTGGATCCCTCCCGAAGATCTGGGCGGACACAATATCGTCGCCGAGTTTCTCTACCAAGCGGGTCTCCCACTCGATCGCTGTGACCGATTCGCCCAACATGTCCGCAAGGTGGAGAGAAGTTTTGGACTCCCTGACATGGATGCATCCGATGCCGGTGAACAGTTGCGTGATACGGTGCTCGAAAGCCTTCAGACGATTCCGGTCCCGACGCTAAAGCGCGCGCTTCGTGGCCCCGCGGGGCCGCGCATTTGCGAGGTGGCTCTGTCCGTCGTAATGAAGGGTGATTTCGCAGGCATCAATCCTCGCCTGGGTCAGGAGTTGGAACGCGTGTTCGAGCACGCAGAGCGTGGCACTCTACGACGTTCGATGCACCAACCCTTTATTCGCCTCGGCGACGACCTCGGCTCATTGGAAGTGGTCGGACCCCGACAGGATGCCAGCCTGGTCACTTCCGGGGGCTTGACATGGGTCATTGACGGCCGGCGCGTCCCGACTCCCCGAAGCGAAGAGTTCGTTGACAAAGTGACGGATCGAGCGCGTGTAGCGGTCGAACTCGTTGGGCTCGCCGTTGGCCTTGTACCTCCGCGCAATTTTGTCCTTCGACTTGAAGACCGGACGGAGCCTTTCATCCTATTCGATGACCGGACACGTAAAGAACGGCGCGCCAGCGGACCTCTTCCAGCAGCATCGTACTGGCTGTTGCATCGGGCGAACGACACTTTGGTCGGAGGAGAGCAACGCTACGAATGGCCCGATGGCGATCGCGCTCTGTCCTTTTTCCGAATTCGTCCAGGCTGCGAAGTCAGCTTGCAGGATGGTTCCAGTGGAACGTGGCGCTTTGTTGCCGCGTTTTCCCCTTTCTTCGAAGCTCAGGACGATTCTCTATCCTGCGAAAGCGGTGAATCACTGTGCTTTGGATGGTCGGAGTTGCCGGCCATCTGGATGCTCGCCGAGCAAGCTGACACTGAACTGCTCGCTCAATGGCGTGTGGGTATTCGTGGTACCGAAGTCGACCATAAGTGGAGCCTTTCGCGAACTGCGGACGAAGTTGGGGGCATGGTGAAGTGCCGCGTCGAGTCCGCAGATTTTCTTGAATCTCTGGCGCCAGCCGTATATCGACTCCAGTTCACTCTGCAACGAGCGGAGCGTGGTCGCGCCGAGGCGTATGCCGAATACTGGCTGTGGAAAGGTCTCCAATCGTTCGACGGTGCCGGATTCCGTCTTCTTGCTTCCCCTGCCAACCTTGTTAATTCAGAATGCCGAGGGTTCTCCTGCCAGGAGAATGCCATCCTTCACAGAACTGATCGCCATCGCAAGCATACACTGGCGTTCAATGTTTCTGGAGCTCCAGTTGTTTTCGATTGGTCGCAGCCCGGAGTGTTCGTAGAATCACTTGAACGGAGGGCTGGCGAGCGATCGATGTCTCGTCCACACCATCTCGGTGAAGCCTTTTCTGCGAGCCTCGATTCAGCCCGCTGGCTGCGGCTCTGGCTGACCGGCGAGAGCGACTGGGAAATCGTAATAGCTGGACAATCGTGGCAACGTGCCGTCGCAGGGGATCGTCGTGACTTCCTTGAGTTCAGCCTCGCCAGTCTGGCGATGGCGTTCCCTCAAGGGGGTGAAATTCTGCTGCGCCTAGGCAGACGAGAACTGTTAGTGGCGCGATTCAGCAGCCCACTGCAACCGGTGGCTGTTGAACGCGTGGAGGATAAGGCAAGGGTCGGCCTTACATTTCATTTTCCAGAACGAATCGATTGGACGCGGGTCATCGCCTGGGATTTGGCAACTGGTCAAAGGCGCTCATTGGATGGTCAACAGTTTGGGGCAGCCGGACGCTGCATATTCCTCACGGAAGACCTGCCGCAGATCGAGTGCACCAACCTGCCCGAGCCGAACGCATCAGGCGCTGGGTTGGGCCATCGCGTCACTCTCGACGTTCCTAAACTGGGCTGGCCTCAAGGCTTCTGGGTCATTGATCTCGATGTTCGCCGAGACGAGGCTGCCGAATGGGAACCTGTTGTCATTCACGGAGGTGAGCACGCACCTGTGGTTGTCCGCGCCGGTCGCACCGCTGCCACCACTAGGGCGTCCCTGCTATGGGCCTCTGTTACATTTGGAACTCAGGTAGAAGATCACTCGCTTGACGACCCTGGGTCTGAAGAACTATTTGCGTTGCTGGTAGACTTGATTGCTCTTCGGAAGTGGGAATTCGCATCAGTCGTCCGGCAAGACTTGGGCTGGTTGAAGGATGCGGTTCGATCACTCAGCCAGCTTGCTGGCCGCATGGCTCGACACGCCAACGGTGACCCACTCCAGACCCGGCTCCTGAATCTCGCTTGTCAGGATCCGAACCATGACGGTTTCGTCTACCTCCCGGGTCTGTTGGCCCTCCCTGCAGGAGAATACTGCGAACTTCCCGTGGGGGATCCGTTGAACGACGCTCTACGCAGGTGTGGTCGGCTCGCATTGGCTGATTCTGTTGCCGAAGTCGTCCGGCACGATTTCACATTCTTTGACATCAACGTCGTCGGCTGCTTTGCAAATTTCGCGACCGTAGCAAGTGGAGTTGACGGGACCTCGGGAGGCGAGTTCGAGCGTTTCAGTCATGAAAACTACTGGCAAGAACTGATCGGCACGTTGGAGGTGAACCGCCTTGCCTCCGATTGGTTTGGAGAAGGGACTTTGGGCAGGGCACATACCGTTTGGGCATTCGCGGAACTCGTAAAGCGATATGAACATTCAACTCACGAGCTCAATCTCGCAGCTGCGAACGCCCTCCTGCATTGCGCACCTGACCTCCGGACATGGCTGAGTTCACGGCTTAGAGCGAACCGAGTGATGTCCGCCTCCTCCTGGAATGCACCGTGGCTGCGCCTCGCGGCGCCGGACACTGATTTTCTGGAAGCCGCACCACGGTTTGCATCGTTGTTTGCTTTGGCGGCCCGAGCTAGCGCCGCTGGGCTTCTCGAATTTGATGAGATGCTGGCTTGGCTGGAAACCCAGGTTGGGCGCCGATACATGGCCGAGGAAGGAATTGCCGTGCTGGTTAGCCTCGCTCCCGAGCTTTTCGGTCATCAATTGCTGTTTTGGGAGCTAATTCTGCGCACGATGCCGCACTAAGAGCTGACTATCATGATTGAAATAAACCCGATCGTACTTGGCCGTAGCCTAGAGACGAGTATTCGCCGATATCTGAGGTCGGCTCTCCCGGTCAGTCGCAACTATCCTAAGCTTGCAGCGGAGATCGAGCGGCTGTTGAATCAACCCGCTCTTCTCTTGAAAGGCCCGTTTGTTGAAGCAGTGCCGGACTTTCCCAAAGCTGCATCGCTCCAAGCATTGGCAACTGGGCAGACTCCGTTGGTCCATCGGGATTTCTGTCGGTTGCCTGAGAATGAGTTCACTCGCCCGCTACACTTGCACCAAAGCGAGGCGCTTCACGCCATTATGGGTGAGCAACGGAACGTGATCGTCGCAACCGGCACAGGTAGTGGAAAGACCGAATGCTTTCTCTACCCTATTCTCGATAGCCTCTTGAATGAGCCACCGGAGTTGCGACGACTGCCGGGCGTGCGTGCATTGCTCGTTTATCCAATGAATGCACTTGCAAACGACCAACTCTATAAACGTGTAGTTCCGCTATTCGTAGGGCGGTATGCTTCTTCTGGCATCAAGGTTGGACGCTTTACGGGTTTGACTCGCGATGACTTAAGACGGGAGAACGCTGTACAAGACGTCCTTGCATCTGACCCATCGCTGCGATCCCTGTTCGGAGAGTCCATACCCGGTAGCTGGCAGCTCACTCGGCAAGAGATGCTCGCGCATCCACCGCACGTTTTGATTACGAACTACGCCATGCTTGAGCACCTGCTGCTGTTCCCAAAGAACGCGGCCCTTTTCCGTCATTCCACGTTGCGGTTTCTTGTCCTTGACGAGGTACACACGTACATGGGCGCGCAGGCGAGTGAGGTGGCGTTGCTATTGCGAAAGCTCCGTCGCCGCCTTCGGCTGACGGCGGACCAAGTCCGCTGTATCGGCACGAGCGCCACCTTGGCAAAAGGCGCTGATGCAGATGGTGCGATACTCCAATTTGCTTCGGATCTATTCGGCGCCTCTTTTACCCGCGTAATTCGCGGCGATCGTCAGGAGCATTCGCTACTCACCGCCAAGTCTGACTCTCCTTTCTCGTTGCCAGCAAACGTATGGGCCGAGCTAGGAAACGTTGTTGCCGCGCAAGATGTGCCTGATGAGATGCTGGTGAGTACCTGGAACACGTCAGTGGCCGGGCTGGAGCTCTCAGATGCCGAGAAACTCGCCCTGAAGCTGAAGAAGAGTGAGGCTTTCGAGCCGGCTTTGGCTCAGGCATTTGCTCACTCTCGGGAACTTCGGATCGCCTCGAATGCGTTGGCGGGATCCGGAGCGATGCCTTTCGGCACTCTGGCGAGACGAGTCTTCGGTGAGGACGATCCGCGTGCAGAGTCCGGCTTGGCAGGGCTAATTGGAATAGGCATTCGCGCGCGATTGCAGCCAACAGAGTTTTCCTTGCTGCCGAGTCGATATCATTTCTTTGCCAACGGCGTGGACAACGTCACGGTGAAACTCGCGGCCGGCAGAGAAGGATTCACGGAAGCACAACTTGGAGACCACTTCGTTGAGGATGGACATAATCTCTATCGGCTACTTGTCTGTCGTAAGTGCGGACAGCCTTTCGTGGAGGGCTTTCAAGCAGGATCTGATCTGCTACCCACGAACCGAAAGACCCTGCACGCGGAACGCCGCATCATGTGGCTTAGCGACTCCGCCGCCCATGTGGACGACGAAGGAGACGATCGGACCGAGGAGGCCTCAGAGCTGGGCGACGTGTGGCAAGTCAATCCGCAAAACGGCGAGATTAATCCGGCTGACGGACCGACCGTGCCGTTGCGATTGGTCACGCTCGCGGCGGACGAGGAAGGTAGCGGGCGATATCTCCGAAAGTGCCCCGCGTGCGGCGGCACGGCTGGAACCGATGCGGAGGTGGTGACGGGCTTCCACCCGGGGAATTTTGCTCTTTCGGCGGTGGTAACCGACTCGCTTTATCAGGCGTTACCGGATAAGCCAGAATCGTGGCACTTGCCAGGTCGGGGCCGCCGCCTATTGGCTTTCTCGGACAATCGGCAGGATGCTGCGTTCTTTGCTCCATACCTCCAGCGCACAAACCAGGAGATTTTATTGCGGTGGGCGGTTATGCGAGCCTTTGACGAGAACCCTGGAGGGCAGCGCCTCACGCGCCTTGCCTCTAATGTCTTCGATCAACTCTCACACGGACGGAGCTTCATCGATCGGGACGGTGAGGTATTCGATAACAATGACGATTTCCAGGATTTCATCCGGGGTAAACTTGCGGCCGAGTTTTGTCTCCCTACCGGCCGTAGAACGTCGTTGGAAGCCCTCGGTCTTGTTCGCGTCTGCTTAGATAAGGATAGGCTTAAACAAGCTGCCGAACTATTCAGTCGTTCGCTTCCAACAGATCTCCAGGGCTATGCGTCCACCCTCTTGGAGGTGCTTCTGGAAACCGTTCGTCGTGCCCGCTGCATAAACCGGCCTAGCAACGTCTCTCTGGAGGATACGTTTATCTGGGGCACGGACCACGCCAAGAGAAGTCTTCGCTTGGCCTTGACAGGAGCAGATCCGAAAGCGATTCGATACAACTGGCTTCCTGCGCAAACCGACACTGGTCGGGTATATCCAAACCGTCGGTACCATTTTCTCAAAGAACAGCTCAAACTTGATACGTGGGAATCGGTGTTGCGAAGTGCATTCCAGGCGCTGACAGCATCGGGAGTACTACTGAAGGACTCACAACAGCCTGGTGCGTTCCTGGTGGACGTCAATCAACTTGTGTTTGAAGACGGCCGAGCAATTCCCATGCACCGGTGCCGTAAATGTGGAATGCGTCAGTTCACGACTGTCCTGAGCAAGTGCACAACATTCCGATGTGATGGCGACATGGAGATTCTCAGTGATGCAGAACGGACCCGTGAGCAAAATGAAGGGCACTACTTCGGTTTATACTTGCGTCGACAGTACTCGGGCATCGTGGTAAAAGAGCATACGGCTGCCATCAACAACCGCGTTCGTGAGCAGCTTGAGCGAGACTTCAGGGAAGGCAACGTCACAGTGCTGAGTTGCTCGACCACGATGGAACTTGGAGTGGACATCGGCGAACTGGAGGCAGTCGTTTGCCGCAACGTTCCACCAGGAATCCAGAACTACCAGCAACGCACCGGGCGGGCAGGGCGGCGGGCACAGGCCGCCCCCGTCAGTGTCACCGTGGCACAAGACCGCAATTATGACCAGGCGGTGTTCATCGAAGCGGAGCATTATCTTCGGCTTGAACCACGCACACCGTTTGTTCATCTTTCGAATGAACGCCTATTCCGTAGACACCAGTTTTCAGTACTACTAGGCGGCATGCTTCAATATCGAAGCGTGGGGCAGGAGGCGGGCTCACCGAGCTTGGCTGGGTTCTTCGGGCTCCAGTTTTCAGAAGAACAGCAAGCGATGTTCATCGCCGATTGCGAACAGTTCTTTTCTACCGAAGCAGGGCACACGCGTATCCGAGAGGCTCAGGATCTAGGGAAAGACTTGCCGGAAACGATACATGTGGATGATGCGGGTTTGGTGAGAGAATTCATCGAACGTCTTCAAGAGTGTTCGGCTTGGTACGGTGAGCGGTGGCGCTACTACCACAGCCGATTCGTAGCATCATCCGGAGACGTGCAGCGGGCTTCCGAAAACCATTTTTGGGCGAGACAGATTGAAAAATGGCAAAACCAGCTGCTGATTCAGCACTTTCCCCGAATTGGCTTCCTTCCTACTTACAGTTTCCCTGTGAACAGTGTTCAATTGGAAGTCCTGTCCGGCGACCGCCAGGACAAGTTTCGCCGTCCATGGGAAGAGGATATTCTTCTTGTGCGTGACGCTCGCCTCGGCATCAGCGAATACGCGCCGGGGGCACAGGTTGTTGCGGCCGGTCGCGTGTGGGAAAGCTACGGTATCGGCCAGTACCCGAAGCACTTTATGCCGACGCGGTATTATCGCGAGTGCCCGGAATGCCGTCATGTTGAGACCGCTGAGGACCGCAGTGATTTTAATGGGGTGTGCCCAAAGTGTTCAAGGGCCATTCCGATCACGGCAGTTCGAGCGTTTATCGAGCCGAAGAGCTTTGTCACATGCAGCGATAGACCCAATGGACAGGATCCTGGGCTGACACGGATGCGGCCGGCGCCCGCACAAGAGGCGCGGTTGTTGAGCGCGGCCAGTGAAGCCTCATTCTTTGAGTGCCCGAGCAACGTACCTCGATCGAGTTGGGCTTTGCAGGACGCCCGTCATGGCCGCATGTTCGTAGTGAACAAGGGTAGGGGCCTCGGATTTCTCCGCTGTGGGTGCGGCTATACCAAGATTCTTAGGAACCCACATGATGAGCAGCAGGAGAAGAAGCGTTCCCACCAAACCCCCTTTAATCTCAAATGTGCTACGCCTTACTGGAATGTGCGGGAGGACTTAGCACACGAATTTCGTACTGATGTTCTCCAGGTTCGCCTAGATCACAGCCTCCCACTACCAGAAGGACTCGCGGCAGATGAACTCGACGACTGGTCCGAACGATTTACTCGCACGTTGGCGGAGGCAATGCGACGGGCCGGTTCGGACATCCTCGGCATCGAACCCCGTGAACTCGCCGCCACCGTTCGCACCCGCCCTTTCGGCTACCCTGAAGTCATTCTGTACGACACTGTAGCGGGCGGCGCGGGCTACTGCCGAATGCTCATAGGTCGTCACCCCGTCCGCACCCTGCTTGAGAAAACTGCTAGTGCGCTTGATTGCCGTGCCGCCTGTACTCACGCATGCCGCGCGTGCCTGCAAGATTATGACAATCAGCTTGTCTGGGAGAAGCTGGACCGTCAACCTGTTTTGAGTTGGGTGAAATGCATTCTGGGCATGGACCAGCCACCCAATCCCTATTTGAGTTTCGGTGCTTCTCCACTCGAGTTTGACGACGGCACTCCGTTGCTATTAGCAGAGCTGGAACGAGCCGATCACCTCATCGCAGTGGCACCAACCCTCTTCGAGGTTCAGCCAGCAGGTGAAAACCGCGAGGGCTTTCTGGCTCAGCCAACACTCGCGTTTGTACGCAAACTTATCGCATGGATGACTGGTTCCGCTGGTCGGCGGGTCGAGATAGCGCTAGCGCAGCCTCCGACCTTCAGCGTTGAGTTCGCGGGTAGCCTGGCGCTTTGGCACGAATTGCAGCCACGCTTGGCCGACGGGAGCCTAAAGTTTTGGAAACTACCCCGTGCATTTGACGCTCGCGCCTGGCCGAGGGCTCTAACTAATCCCGGGCGCGAAAGCGGGGTGGCTTGGTTCTCATCGACTGGTATCGGCAACCCATTTTTGGACGTACCATTGCCTATTCCCCTTTGGAAAGCGCCGGGGCTCTCGCCGGAGAGCGTCCGTACTTTTCGGAACGGATGGGATGAACTGAAGGTCACGCCACCGATCAAGCCTTCGGATCTGACCCTCCGCGAATACCGCTCTGGGGAAACTCGCGATCTGTCACGCGACTTCTCATTTTGTCGTGGACAGTTCTTCGCGCTCCTTAGAATCGAAGATCCTTATGTGTTCGCGGATGATTGGAAATATCGGAACCTTCGTGACTTCCTTGAGGAGCTTGCGAAGCTCTGGCAGAAATGGCCGACGAAAATCGAGATCAAAACCCGCGACACTGGCGATCAGAATAAGGTGATCGCGGATCTGGAACGGGTCCTCAAACCACACGGAGTCCTGATCGACGTTCGGCGTGTCGTGGCGAGTGGACCTCACCGCATCGACTTCCACGATAGGAGGATCATTTTTCAACCAGATCTCGGCAATCCCCGGCGTCGCGTGACCGTACTACTCACTGGAGGAATCGATCGCTATCTAGACCGAAAGTCCGAGTGCGGCGTGATCGCACACCGATCTCTTTAGCCGGCAACCGCAAAACGAGGGTAGCTAGTGCGTTCTAAAGATGACTCGGTCGCCGCCCAAGCGTCACAGGACTTTTCACGCCGATTCGGATCCCGAGTTTCCTGGAGTCAGGCGATCGCGACGTCTTGATAGTAATTCTCCTCGTAGCGACTGATCACTCTGCTCGTTCCCGTCCAGCCGCCGCGCCCATTCAATGATCTCAGCAGTCGAGCGACGGTCGACTCAAACTCGACACGAATTTACTCGGCGAATGCGTCACGATTCATTGATGCCTTTCCGCGGCATGTTTCGCGAATGGACGGCGAGCGGAACTTCACCGTCACCTTGCGGACCTTTCCGTTGTAGAGGACACATTCGATCAGGGCGCGGATGAATCGGGCCTGCTCGCGGGAGTTAAGTGAATCCCACACCGGTTCAAACTGCTCGAGCGCTCTGCGAACATCGCCCTCGTCTACGATCGGGGTTTCGAGGCTCGCTAGTTCCTGACGAATCTCCATCAACCTACGTTCCATCTGGTCGATCCGCTTCTGAAGACCGGCCGTGCCGTGAGTTACCTCCCGGTTGCGGCTGTCCGCTAACGGAATTAGATTGCACAATTCGGCCTTCATGCTTGTGTGTAGCTTTTGCGCAGATTGGCGCTCGAGGATCAAGTCGGCGACACTGCTTCGTCTCAGCTCCTCAGCCTTGGCGAGCGCACATGCGACGATGCGCGGGTCGGATCCGATCCTCCAAATCTGACGGGTCACTGCCGTCTTAACCGTGGATTCAGCGACGGACTTGGCTCCGCAATTCGCCTGCGTACAAACGTAATGCCGATAGCGGCGCGAATCCACCGTGGTATAAGTGCGGATCATGCCGGAATCGCACAACGCGCAACGCAGCAGTCCTTTCATCAGAGCGCTATAGCTGTTGCGGACTTCGACGCCCCCATTGCGGCCATTCTGCTCGAGGATCTGTTGCGCACGCCCCCAGATCGCGACTTCGACGATTGCCTCATGTTCGCCCTCATACGTCTGGTTCTGGAAGTCGACCTTGCCGATGTAGATCGGGTTCTTCAACAAGCTGAAAAGCAGCCCCTTGGTGAACGGCTTTCCGCCGTGTGTAACACCTTTTCTCGTGACCCACTGTTTAGTGCGCCAGCCGCGGCAGTGGATCTCCTGGACTACCGGCACCAAGGCGTTGTAGTCGAGGTAGAGCTTGAAGATCGTCCGTACCTGGAGGGCCTCGTCGGCGTTGATGATGAGACGACTGCCGTGGGGGGCGATGTCGTAACCCAGCACCGGTCGCCCTCCGATCCATTTGCCCTTGCGCCTTGCCGCCGAAATCTTGTCGCGCGTGCGCTCGGCGATGATCTCCCTCTCGAACTGGGCGAAGGATAGGAGGATATTGAGTGTGAGGCGGCCCAGGGAATTGGTGGTATTGAATTGCTGCGTTACCGAAACGAAGCTGACGTTGTGCTTTTCGAAGACCTCGATAATTCGGGCGAAGTCAATCAGCGACCGGCTCAGCCGGTCCACTTTGTACACGACCACGCAATCGATCGCCCCTGTCCGAATGTCGGCCAAGAGCCGTTCCAGCGCGGGCCGGTCCAGGTTACCGCCGGTAAAACCACCATCGTCGTAGCGCTCAGGTAAGGCTACGAGCCCTCCGCTGCGTTGGCTGAAGATGAAGGCTTCGGCGGCCTCGCGCTGCGCGTCGAGGGAATTGAACTCCTGATCGAGGCCTTCTTCGGTGGACTTGCGTGTATAGACGGCGCAACGGAGTTGGCGAACGGCTGTTCGGGAAAGGGCGTCAGTTTCTGTCTGGAGTGCGCGATTCAAGATCGGTCTCCTTTTCATGCAGTGCCAAAAGTGTAGCGCCATGAGAGCGGGCGCCTGGCCTACTATCAAGTCGTTCTCCGGTCGCTTGGAGCGCTGGCGGAGCGGCGGATTCGCTCAGGGTTCGCGCCTTGCGCAGGCGAAGATAGCCGGTGGCGAAAAGGGCGGCGATCTCCTCGATGACGGAAGCAAGCGGGTCTTCTCGGAACTCCATGTGCATCTCCTGAAACGGGAGGCCGATGTCTCGGCCGTCGGAGGTAATCTGTGAGGTCGCCCAGACTGGCTTAGCAGTGCTGGCCGTTGCAACTACGGCCGTACGGAGCAGGACATTCGGCGACGACTATCATCCAAAACCGGGCGCGAAGTGCAGTTGCTGCACGGCTGTTTCCGCGCTGACGATCGCGGAAGCAAAGAGAGTCGGATCTTGTCCCGTCGTGGGTGGGAAAAGTGTGACGGGGACGAAGGCGTTATTTTGGTCGCGACCGATTTTGAGGTGCTGCCACGCTCGTTTGAAAGCGAATACAGACGAGGGTTGGAATATGAGCCGCTCCTCGCGCCTGGCTTGCTCGTACCTGTCACTAGGGGGCAATTCCAAAGTTTGCGGAGTCGCGGGCGGCCGAGAATAGCAGGTCGAACCTGGGTGGCAAATTGCCCTTAACGAGCAAGGACTTTGAGATCTACGGACATCCAGCGGAAGATGGCATGTGAATCGGCAGTGGCAGTCGGTTCTGAATACAGGTACTCTAGGTTTTCTGGAAGCCCAACGATTGAGACTATATGTCATCCCTACCGAGCTCGCCACTGTTTTCATCGCTGCGCCGCAAACCGCCAGGTTCGGAGGGGCAGTACAACTGGATCACGGGCGGAGTCGATGTCGTCCCGGAGCAGATCGAGCTGCCGTTACCGCCGCTCGATGATGCGATCCTTCCAGACGACGGGAGCGTAATCCTACTCGCCACCGAAAACGGATCACAGTTGTTCGTTGCCGGGTTTGGGCTGTTCATCGGAAAGAAGAGCGAGCGGGTAGTGGTGAAGCAAGGGAAGTCGGTCTGTGCGCAGGTTCCGCTCATGCGACTGCAAGAGATCATCATTGCGTCGCGAGGGATCAGCCTTTCGTCGGATCTCGTTGAGGAACTGTGCGAACGCGGAATTCGGATCGCATTTCTGAATTCCAGCGGAAAGCCGCTGGCGTTAATCACGTCACCAATGCTGACAGCGACGGTCGAGACGCGGCGCGCGCAACTCACCGCATGTCAGAGTGATCGCGGCGCTGACCTATGCCGCTGGATTGTTGCCGGCAAGTTGCACAATCAGGAGAAGCTCCTCCGCTATTTCGCGAAAAGCCGTGACGGAGAGAAGAAAAGTGCCCTGGAAAGCAGCGCCGTCGCTCTCCGGCGGCTGCGACGCTCCGCACTTGCAACCGAGGGCGCTACGCCCGATGAAGTCCGCCCCGGGCTCATGGGTTTGGAAGGGACTGGCGGGCGGCTCTACTGGAAGCAGGTCGGAAACATGCTCCCCGATGCCCTCGGCTTTGCAGGCCGGTCCCACCAGGGGGCCACTGATGCCGTCAATGCCGCGCTCAACTACGGTTATGGGATCCTGACCTCACACGTTTGGGGGGCCGTCATGAACGCCGGGCTCGAACCGTTCGCCGGCTTTCTTCATGTAGAGCGCAGCGGCAAACCGTCGCTAGTTCTGGATCTAATGGAGGAGTTTCGGCAGCCCGTCGTCGACCGTCCCATCCTCTCGTGGCTCAACAAGGGAGGCCAACTCGTGCTTCAGAAGGGCATGCTCGATGCGGCGTCGAAGGAAAGCGTCGCTTCCCGCGTGTTGCTGCGCCTAGTAGCCGAGGAGCAGCACCGCGGCAAGCAACACCAGGTACGCTCCATTATCCAGATGCAGGCCCGACTTGCGGCAAGCGCCGTGCGGGGCCTGCGGGCCTACAGATCATATTCGTTCAAGTGGTAAGCTGTGGCGCGGAAGAATCGATATACCGGCGTGCTGAAACCTCTGCAACAAGGCAAGGGGGCCCCGGAGGTGTCAGTGGTGCTCATCTATGACATTGAGAATGACCGGCTGCGCACACGCATCGCGGATGCTTGCATGGATTACGGGCTAGAGCGGATACAGTTCAGCGCGTTCTTCGGGAAGCTGAATCGGAATCGGCGCCAGGAACTCGCCTTGCGGCTAAGGAACGAACTGGGTAACGAGTCCGGGCGTGTCCGGATCATTCCAGTTTGTGAGCAGGACTTGAAAGACATGTGGGTGCTGGATCAATACCGCCGCGACGCCGATCAGCTGAAGGCCGAAGCCGAGGCGCGGGATCGCGAGAAACCGCGATTGAAGGTGCTGGGAGCCGAGGACGATCAATGATGCTGCGCGTCACCGACTTAAAGCAGTGGGCCTATTGCCGGCGCATCGTGTATTATCAGCATCGAATGCCTGGAGTAGGAAAGCAGACCTACAAGATGGGGGAGGGCAAAGCGGCGCAAGACATGGTCGAACAACTCGAAATGAGGCGGACGCTGCGAGAGTATGGATTCGAGGGCGCCGTTCGTAAATTCGGTGTTTGGCTGGAGAACGAGCACCTGGGGTTAGCGGGCAAATTGGACCTGTTGCTGGAGACGGATACCGAGGCCGCGATCGTGGAATTCAAGTTAACCTCTGGGGATGTTGGAGATAACCACCGGCTCCAGCTCGCAGGCTATTCGCTGTTGGTAGAGACAGAGCTGGCTAAGGCGGTCAAGTGTGGGTTCGTCTACCGGATTCCGGATGGGCGGGTATTTCCGGTTCCCATTGACGAAGGCTTGCGGCGTGAGGTCCGCCAAGCCATGGTCGAGATGCGCAAGATGATCTCAGACGGGTGCCTGCCGGAGCCGACGGACGTTCGGAAGCGGTGTGAAGAATGCGAGTACGCAAACTATTGCGGAGACGTATGGTAACGACAGAATTCGCAGATCGGGGGATGTTCGACGCAGAAACCGAATCTGCGAGAAAAGTGCTTCCCGAACGCGCTGTAAGTGTTGTAGAATGTAGCTGTTCAGGAGCGGATGCAACACCGTCCCCATCGAGAAGGGGACTGAAACCGATGCAACCGAAACCGCACGAAAGTTACATCAGACAGATGCAACACCGTCCCCATCGAGAAGGGGACTGAAACAAGAGCTTTGCTTCGGTAAAACAGGCGACGAATGTAATGATGCAACACCGTCCCCATCGAGAAGGGGACTGAAACTCGGCCTTCGGCCTCGCGCCGTCAACCTCGGTGGTGGGATGCAACACCGTCCCCATCGAGAAGGGGACTGAAACCGCGGACCGGTCTCGGGCACTCCGAGTACTTTTGCGATGCAACACCGTCCCCATCGAGAAGGGGACTGAAACATACGTGTTGCTTCGGCGACGAACTCCGGAAGGAGGAGATGCAACACCGTCCCCATCGAGAAGGGGACTGAAACGATGGACCCGGAAATATTCTCCATCGTCCCGTATGGATGCAACACCGTCCCCATCGAGAAGGGGACTGAAACAGGCATGCTGGCCGGCGCCCTTCCAGCGATCCGCGGTAGATGCAACACCGTCCCCATCGAGAAGGGGACTGAAACAGGTAGCGATTCAGAGTGTGCTACAGCGTGCCATGGATGCAACACCGTCCCCATCGAGAAGGGGACTGAAACATTTAGCCTAGACCGTCTTCGATTGCAGGATCCCAGATGCAACACCGTCCCCATCGAGAAGGGGACTGAAACTCGACTCGGGCTACAACACCCAGGAGGTCTACAATTGATGCAACACCGTCCCCATCGAGAAGGGGACTGAAACCCCCCGAATTAGTGGGGCTCAACTTTGGGCGATTCTGGCGCCCTCGGTGAAATCTGTTGCTGGGGGTCTACAAAACCTACTATTGCCGAATGGGCTCCAATCGTCCCTCATGCGTTACTGGACTGAAAGGCCTGCCAGATAGGCTGCCAATTACTTGACCGATGAGGACGAAGTCTACTGCCAATGTCTAATGAAGGAGTCTCGCCGGATGGACAAACCTTCCTACTTCCTCCTTGTCATTTCGAGCAGAAGAAGGGCCGCGCCGTCGAATGCTAGCAAGTATTCGCCGGTTTCAAATACAGGCAGTCGCCAGTCCAGGTCAGCTTCGACCTCTCTCTTACGAACTAGGGCGAATATATGATTCTCCTTGCCCATCAGGTCTGAGATTGGGGTCGCTTCGCCGTCCTGATAGAGACGCAAGGCGGGAGTATCCCAGTAGTCCTTTGTCTCAAATATTGGTCCGCAATCGTCGTCGTTAAAGATTTCGCTCGCACGAACCCGCCGCAATTTTCCGATTCCTTTGATTGTAAGCATACCCAGCGAAGTGTTCCAGGATATCCCGACAGCCCTCTTGAGAAGAGTGCGCAGATCGGCTTCATATTCTCCCATTTGCCAATCCGCGCGTCGGTGCTGTTCGGTAAAGTCGTGAACAAGGACACTGGGTAGCGATGTTCGGAATTGGTTGAGATGACAATAGGCCCTCAACCATTTTGAACCGTGTTTGCCGGCCCTGCTTCGTTCAAACATGCCTTTTGCTTGAAGATTCTGAGCGGGGCAGCCGAGGCGCTCACTGAAACCCGAGAGCGCCGCTTCGATGGTGCTCCGTAGGTGAGCCCCGAAGTCCTCGCTGATCCCGCCTTCTCTGGCCACGGAAATGAACGATTCCATGAGCGCCCGAATGGTGACCATTCCATATTCGGTTGTGACGAACCATGGGCGTACACTCGAAGATGGATACCATGCATTGATTCGTTCTTCGAATGAAGCACGGCCGATTTCAGAAGGTAACCGGCTCATGCCTGTATAAACGTTGGGGGGGACCAACGCAATCGCCTTTCCCGGTCGATGGCGCCCAACGCGACCGAACCGCTGCATGAATGAGGCAGCCTCAGTCGCCTCAAAGAACAGGTAGTCGCAATGAAAATCCACACCGACTTCGATGGCCGACGTGCCCAGTGCAAGTAGCTTGCCCTTGGTAGCGCGAATATCCCGGTTCGATAATCCGCGCATGATGGCCAGGGATTTCCGATCAAAGCCAGCGTTCGCCAGGTTATCTTCCAGACGAATCGCATTCACTATTGAATTCACGATGACGACAGCGGGGATGTATTCTGCCTCGGGATTTTCGACCCGTAGTTTCTGGAGTTCGAGTCTCATAGCGCTTAGCTTTGCTACGAGAGTATCGACCGGGTCGAGTCCCGGCAATTGCACTGCTGTGACCTCCACGGCATGAACGGCGACGCGGCTCTCTTGGTCAGATTGCTCAGATGCAGAAACGCTGGGTTCGACCACGCTCGGGGTGTACAGTCGATCAAGCATCGAACGGACTTCAGCGTGCGGCGTAGCACTCAGAAGCATGACGCGGCGGAAAAACCCGAAAGTGCGCGCCATCTCAATCATCGCCAGAGCGTGAGCCAGCTCGACGCCCTGATAGAGATGAAACTCGTCAAAGACCAGAGTCTGATATCTTTTGAGCGAGGCGAAAGGATCCGCATGATACCGCAAGGCCAAGATACGAAATAGGATGTCCGGGTTGGCCAAAATGATTTTGGGTTTGTCCGGTTCCAGTAATCGTTGTAAGGCTTCAATGCGGTTCTTGCCACGGGTTCTCTCTTGCCAGGCATTCAGCAAATGCCGGTCGATTGGCACCAGGATGGCATCGGCGTCGGAGTAGCGATCCATGCTGGTGCCGGGGAGCCAGGAAACCGTCTTGATCCCCTCGCTGCACGCCAGCTTCTGGACGGATCTTACCTGGTCGCGCAGCAACTCGTTTGTCGGGTAAATGGCAATTCCGGACTCCCCGCGGGAGAGTAGCGGCAGCATCACGGCCCTTGTTTTGCCTGTGCCCGTTTTCGCGGCAAGGAGAGTGGTGGTGTCAACCTCCCAACGGTCCCAAACTTCCGCCTGGTGCGGATATACCAGGCTCGTTGTACCTGCATGCGCAAGGAGCGGAAGCGAATAGGGAGCTACTTGAAACTTGAGATCGGCCGGCATCCTACTTCTTTGTTTTTTTGGGGATCTCTGCGGAAAGTGGAGAGGCGATTGGTGAGGACAGTGCTCGGCCCGAATCCGTGAAGCGCGATGGGACGTGGACCGTGTGGGCGCCCGAAAACACAAACCAGTCGTTTTGGATATCGGCGATTCTCAGAATCAAAAAGGGTGGGATGGGAATGGGCTGGTAGGCCCTTATTTCTCCTTCAACATCGAGCGGATTGATAGCATGGGTTGGGCGGACCACAGAAGTGGTTCGAATCGCTATCGGTGAGAGGATCTCTTCAAGATCCAGGCGGACGGGGCATCCTTTCTTTCCAAGCCGCAGCACAGACGGAGGCCGGTAGTCCCGCCTTGCGAAGACGTAGCAACGAAAACCGGCCGGATCCCGATCTCCCGTCACGGTGCGCCAAACTGGGTCGAGTACCATCCGCCAACCCAAAGAAGGGCTGTTGATGCCCGTGGGCTTGTCATCGGTGCGGAGTGTGACGGAATTAATCGCGTTCTGCGTAAACCGGGTCAACGAGGTTTCACCAACGGGGTGCGCGGGAGTAGCATACGCCGGCATTGCCGCCAGATCTTCCTCGTATTTCGGCCCCCCGCCGAAGTACACTCCATAGGAGTAGTTGGAGATCGCGTAACTGAGCGCGTAGCTGTGAATAGCCGGTGCAGTCCCTGCGGTCTTCGATATCTCGAAAGACGAGAACCACAAGTAGTCGTGATTGTAAAGCCTGGCGCTGTACAGGCGCAGACCACGAGAGTTTAAATCCAGCCGCTCACTCATGGCGCAACCTAGCGCTGTGCGGCGCGATAAGCCGCAACGTCCGCGTAGGATTTGTCCAGGAAGGCCTTGTTGAGGTCAGTCTCTGCACATTCCTTAACAAGCGCGTCAACTTCGGCAGGGCTCAAGACCGATACCCTTCCCGGATTCCCAGTCATCGGAGTGAATTTGTCTCGCAGCATCTGGCATAATGCCTCCGCTGTTAGGGCCTCTCTCTTGTCGTAGAGTTCAAGGGTCAGTTCGAGCGGAGTGATAATCTCTTCCCAGCCGGCGACAATGGCCACGACGGAGTTTCGGCAGTCGCCACCTGTGCGCGATTCGGCGCCATAGCTCTTACAAGCCAGCAAGGTCTTAATGACAAGAACCACTTCTTCCCGAGTCACGCTCCTGAGGGTCACAATCGAGGGAAATAGGCTTGCCGGCTTAACGACATTCCTGGTCCCAAGCGCCTGCCCTGTAGTCTGGGTGGTTTCCGTGACGGCGTTAAAAGTGATTTCCTCGGCAATCTGATCGAATGGCAAGAGCGAGAAGGCAGTGGAATACTCGATCCGGTGCTTGATGTTCGCCTCGGTTCCAAGCGCGCTGGCTCCGAAGAGAGCACAACGCGGACACTGAAGGCACAAGTTATCTTTCAGGAAGCATCCCGAATCATTGTTCTTCCCGGCAGGAACGGCCTTCCCCACATTGGTAGTAGCGGAGCGGAGCATATATTCCATTTGCCTTGACTCGGCAGCTTTCTGTTTTGAACCCAGAAAGGCGACCCGCTTCACGACTGTCTTCCGGTCTGTTTCGGACAGTGGCGTATTCGCTGAGTTGAGTTCACGAGTCTCCTCGGTACGGAGCACCGTGTAGTCCAGGACTTCACGGATGAGTATTAACTGGATGGTCTCGGCGCCAATGAGTGGTCTTGGAGCGGCGAGGATGTAGCCGTTCAGCTTATCAAATGCGTTCATTTATTCTTCCTCCTCTTCGGCGGAACCTGAAACGCCCTGCGACGCCCAAAACTCGCTGATATCCCGCTGTTTGTTAGTCGCCTTCTTGCTGCGCGCCCCTTCGCTCAGTCGCGGCAAATACAGCTCTTCGAACCCTATTCCCGCCTCGTCCCAGGCGCGCGCCAGCCCCTCTTCATCACTGTACTTTGTACGGAGATAGGCAATCCAGAGCTGCCGGCGAACCTCCTTGCTCTCGAGTTGCCGCGCTCGCAGATCGTAATATAAGCCATAATCGAGCCTGTCTAAGATCCGGTCATGAAAGGCCACGGGCGCATCGCCCAAGAGCTTCACTACCGCGTCAATCCCCCGCCCAAGCGCGTCCATTCCCGCTAGTTGTAAGGTCCTGCCCGCAGCTTCGTGAACGCGAACGGCATAGCCCTTCAGAGATGCAGGATCCCGGCGGCCGCTCTTGATTTCACTTAGTATCTTACCGATGGGTCCCATTAACCCGTGCTTGGACCGGGTCGATTTTCGTGGGGCATGCTCAAGATAATCGGCAAGAGCATGGCGAGCGGCATCGATGGCCGGTTGAGCAGATTCAAGATCGTATGATTCCGCATGCACAGTAATGGGTATTCTCATGTGTGTACCTCCTGTAATCGGCCAGCGTGAAAACCAGGGAGTTGGCTGATCAGACTCAATTGCAACGGCGATATGGATCGGCCCCCTGCTTCAATACGGCGAACCAGCCTTTCGGCTGGATCAGATGCGAGCGCCTGATAGAGTGCGGACCGTGGTGGCAGGGACGCATCTCGGGCGAGAATACTCGCCGCGCCGATCGCTGTGAGCCAGTATCTTGCCTCTGAAGCTTTTACCCATTCGCGCCCGATCAGCGACCTCACTGCGGGAACGGGCGGCACGTATGCCGCGCCTGCGCTCTGTCCCAACTCGCCGATGTCCGCCGCGCGCCGAATTGCGACCGAGGCGTCGAACACCACGCTGAGGATCAATGAGACGTACAGCCGGCGCAGGGCTTTGCTCGATTCGGATTCATCTTTTCCGGCAGCGATGGGAGCACTGAGTGGGATCAAGATCATGTTGGGCGTCTGAGGGATCAGCTCTATGGCACCCAGCCGGAACACCTTGCGGCGAATGGCCTTGCAATCCTGTTGATCGATCTGGTCTGCCACCAGTGCCTCCAACGCCGCTTCCCAGGAAGGAAAAGACCTAACGCAGGCGGTATTGAGAGCGTCCAAGCTGTCGTCAAAAGCCTCCTTGAGAAGTTGGAGCACTTCGTGCTTTCTCTTCTTTTGGGTATCGGAACTGACGCGGTACCTGAAGAGCGCAACTAAGTCGCCGGGGGCCATTTCAAACGGATCATGGTTGTGGGCGCGCCGGGCGGCGTGATCCGTAAAACCGAGAGAAAACCCCGATTCCGCGCCTATCGCTCCGTTGGCTGCGTCGGTCCACTCCCGTATGCGTTGGAGAAGCTGCGCACCGTTGATTGGTCCGAGATTCAGGCGGGGCGCAAGAACGATGATTTCGGCCAGCGGTTGGCCCAAGAGGATTTGACGAATAAGCCTCTCGTGGTAGCACGTCGAGCAGACCATTACATACCCGAAGCCACCATGCGACCTGCCTCGGTTCGTGTGGGTCTGAGGATTATCGATAAAATCGGCAGAGGCTTTCAAGCCTCTTTCCAAGTCAAATGGATTGCTGCAAATCGGGCAGAGATAGACTGCCGCCGCGAGTTCCTTTCCGGCGAACGGTTTGGAATGCCTATAGTGATTTAACTGTTTGGAAGCCAGGGCCTTAACGTCTCCTCCTTCGTTTGGTACCAACAGGTCGGCGACGAAACCCTTCGCCATTGACGCGGCTAGGGCACTACGGGGCGACGGCCTATTGACGCTCTCAAACACTTGAGAGGCAATCCGGTCCAGAATCCCGATGAGAAGTTCCAATCGCGTTTGAGGGGGTATCTCCTCCACTCTGGGCACGGAGTAGCCAACGGAGCTGCCCGGCAGCTCCCAGTAGCGGTCCACTGTATTCGCCATGTCTCTGGCGGCCATCAGAGTGGATGTGGACTGTAGCTCATCCCAACTTCCGGCTCCAAAAACGGCCTCGTAGTGTTCCTGTGCCAGCTTCGCGCCATCGGCACCGACTGCTGGAACTCTGTCCGGGTCCATCATCGCCTTGAAAAACTTAAAAACCAGCATTTCGGGCTGGGCAACGGAAATGCGGCCGGCGTGCTGCTCCACTTGCCCGGCGTCCGGAGTCCCGGTCCCGCCTTTCAGTTTTAGGTACTCCTGGACGACTCGCTGTTTGTCTTGGAATCGTTTCTTGGCGAAACTCTGCGCTCCGATCTTCTGGCCAGCTTTTGCAAGATAGCTGCGCGACTCGCTGAATGACAACAAATCAGGCTTGGGGAGGAGATTTCCAGTAGGACTGCCCACCATTAGCTGCGTCATGTCCCGGTTTAGGGCGTTTTCTAGGTCGGTTGTTAGGAGGCCCAAGATGTCGCCAGTCGATGGTATCGGGCAGATGGCGTTGAGGTCGGCGACGTAGACGGTTCCAGTAGCAAAAAAGAGCAGGGGCTTCCAGCCGGCCAGCTCAAACGCTTGTTGAGCCACGCGATGCAACACCGTAGTCGAAACACCCCGTGGGATCAACTCATGCGTCGTCATCCGCAGATGCTTTTGAAGTCCTGCGTCCCCCATAGCCGCTCGTGCCGCGTCAGAAGGAGAGCCGGCGGAACAGAGCCTGTCGATTGCCTTCACCAGATTGGCGAGGGTTACGAAGCGGTCTGATGCGCCGGAAAGAACCGCTTCAAGAATGGCGGTGTCGCTTCGACCCGGCCGGTCATGGTGAATGCCAGCGCAGTGGATCATGACACGCTGAATCTCAGACGAGATTCCATCCAGGCCAAATGCCGCGCAAATCTCCGGAACCAGCTTTTCAGTAAGCTCCGGAGAGACGTGTGAAACCCATGGACCGGTGCCGGAGGAGCTTACATAGGCCTGCCAGGCATCCGTTTCCTTGCCTGCGTCGTGGACCAGGAGGGAGACCATCAGGATAGCTTCCTCAAGGTCACTAAGACCGTAGTGCTTCGCGTCGCGGAGAATCGGCGCCAGTTGCAGAAATACGTCCAATTCGATTAATGAATGCTCGAGCAGAGATTGGCCGGATTTGCTCTTGGCGAGCTTAGCCCTCCAATCGCGTTTTTTCATCCAGGTCAATGCCTGCGCCAACACTCTCGAGTCGCTCATTTTCGGTTAAACACTAATCAGGCCCCTTCGTAAAGGGGAGCACCGCTCTACAATTCATTCATTTCAGTCCCCTGGCACGGGGGTCCGGGAGTGGGCGGCACCGAAGTGCACTCCATTTGGACTGGAAACCGGTTGATCGGAGTCGCCCACTCATTCGGTTCAGCGTAGCTCCGCAGACAGCGGAATGTCAAGTGCCTCTACAATACATTCTGGATGGAAAAGAGGACGCTTGTTAAGGGTCCGATGAAACGGCGATTTCGCCTTTTCCCCAGACAGCTTGGCGGCCTACCCCCACCCAGCGGGCGGCTTCTAGGTAGGGCATGAATTCCCCCAGGTCACCTTGGTATTCGGCTGTCCCGACGAACCCACCGATGGAGTGGGACTGGCCCGTACGGGTACTGAGGCGCGCGGATTCCTGTCTTCGCACTTCACAACGCGTCATTCTCACCGCCGACGCCCGCGCATTAGTACCCTGAAAGTCGATCTCCAGAGGACCTACGCCGTACAACTGGCGCAAAGTGCTGATGCGGTCTCGAATACGTCCGAAGAGGATCGGAAACTCGGGACGATTCGCGATCTTGTGCTCGTGTTTCAATTCCGTCGGTGATAGGAACTCCACGCGGATACGGTCTGGAGAGGTGATGGATGGGGTGAGGTCGAGTGGGACTGGTTCGACCGAGCCGACAATCATTTGCGACGTTTGCTCATATACAACCTGCTCCGGAATATCTCGGACCGACAGACGACGGACTTGTCGCAACGCCGCTTTGCCGCGCCGCGGGCCGAGGCCCTCACGTGCGAGCGCGGCGAAGGCTAGGATGAAGTAGGTCAACACGTCGTGATCCAGCGAGAAGACGTGGAGATCGAAGCAGAACGATTCACCAGGATGGACAGTGCGGTCATCGAGATGGCGAGCACGGAAGACGAATGGGCGGGGCCAGTCACCAAGTCCACTCGGCCCGGTGCCCTGGGCGACCGGCTCGAAGACTCGTGCGTAGTGACAGGATTCGCGAAAATCGCATGTCCTCGGTTCCTGACAGTCTGGCACGCACGCGATACGCCGAAAAATTACCCCGAGCGCTCCGCGCAAAATGTTGGCGGCTTTGCCGGACGGGAAGAAAACCGATTCCCGCGCACTGAATTCGAAGCGCAGAGGGTAGAACTCGAATGTCATCGCTCGCTGTTCATTGTAACCGCCGGTGCGGGTTTGCTGCCCGCCGCCCGTGCCTCGCGAATAGAAGGCATGGCCGCACTTCGTCAAGAGCGATCCCTGTATCGACGGGAACTGTTCCATTACTTTGGTCCGCGAAGAGTCGGTCCGGCCAATCGCACGCTCCGGGCGCCGCAGCATCGATCCCGGGTCTCAAGTGAGGATATATATCTTCATGGAGGGCCACTCTACGTCCCAGCGAACAAAAGGCGACTATCCAGCATGTTGGCTGTCAAGCAAGGTTGGCGAGACGGCTGTGCCAGTCAGGTTCCTTTGGTCTCTCCCCGCCGTGAGGGCGCCCGCGCCTGGTCAGCAATCCAGAGTTCCATTCGCTTCGCAAGCTGACTCAGTGGGGTCTTCAGCGCGTCAGCAATCTGCCACAGCCGACCCACCGTGGGGTTGATGATCCCTCTCTCGACCCGACTGATGTATGTTCGGTCGAAGCCGCACTCGCCGCTTAGGCGCTCCTGAGAGTGTCCTGCTAGCTCGCGGAATTCGCGCACGATAGCCCCGATGGCCCTGATCTTCAGATCGGTCGGTTGGATCTGCTTGTGGCGCCGTTGCATCCGCAGATCCGATGGTGCTACGTTGAAGCGTATCAGCCAACGGCATATACGCCTCATTTGCAGGGCGCGGCTGGTGCCCGAGTGTGGCGGAAATTGGAGCGGAATGTCGCCAGATCCCGGTCGGATGTTGTATTCTTGAGAACCGAGTGGACAAGCCGCATCTCCCACTAGCGAACGGTGGCTGCGGCGGAGCCAGAGTCAGCAGCCCCCGTCCCAGCTTTTGAGCATCATCACGATGAACCATCTTGCCAAACCTCGGAAGGCTGAGGCCGACCTGGGGCGACAATCAAAGCAGCTCGCAGAGGATGAATGCGGACTAGTTGCGCCGGACCGCCTGGCACAGACCATTACGGAGTTCGTTGAGTGGCGCGCATTTTCCTATTGGCTCCGTCTGACCGTCGAGACACAGGGATTCGTTTCTGACCCCATGATCGCGATCCTTCGAGAGCGCTGCCCCGGCTTTCTGGATTACGCATCCGCTTTCGCCAAGGAGCATCCGCGAGAGCCCGCGTTCCTCTGGCTTCGCTTTCTCGAGTGGACCGACGAAAGACTATTTCACGCTTCTATAGCTGAGGGCTGGCGGCACGCGCTTGGCTACTACGCGACGCGCGATCCCCGGATGGATCAGATCCGGGCGCACTGGAAACAGTGTCGCCGGGCGTGGAAGCTTCAACCGCCCGCATCTCTTCCGAGTTTTGAGGCATGGCGCGAGTCTGCGCTTCAGCACCGTTGAGCCTCGCTCTCTCGGCCTCCGCGAGCTCCGACACCCAAAAGGCTGTGTCTTGATCAAACACCGGCCATTTCAAGGTCTCGGGGTGACTGTAAAAGAAAGACTGCAAGGATCCTTCATCGATCCGGCCGTTCCTTTTCCTGTGGAGAAGGCCGGCTTCAACCCATTTCTGAACGCTCAAGCGCCTCACGTGAAGTTTTTCGGCCAATTCGCGCATGGTATATCCGTCTTGGAATCTAGCCGGGATTCCACGCTGGCCAACCATGTCCCAAACCGCCTTCTCTGATCTGTCGATCTGTTCGGCGATCTCCCGCACGCTCATGTGGTTCAAGGATTCGATAACGAAACGGTACTCTACCATCGTCCAGCGCCGGCGAGCGCCCAAAGGTCGGGTGGGTAGCCCCAATTTATGGGCCCGCCGTAAGATGGCCTTTCGTGGCCAGCCGGTTAGTCTCTGAACAATAGACACGGCTGCGCTTAAACCCGCTTCTTCGTGAATGTTGATCAGCCGTTCATCCAATTCATTTGTCCATCGAAACGGTGGGCCTGTGTGTCCGTTTTCTTTTCGTTGTTCCTGGAGGCGTCGAAGACGCGCCCAAATTGTGCCGATCCGCAGTTCGGAAAACTTACGCAGGACCCTGTCAACTGTTTCGCGCTCCAATCGGTTCGCGATTCGAATTCCCCCGAGCAAGATCGGGTCGACCTCTGTGCGCCAGAACCGTCGGTCGATTCCTGACGGCGGCACCATCCCGTCCAATTGGGCTGTCAAGCTCGAATCGGCTTGTCCGCCACCGACCTCGACCCGGTCGTTGCAATCGTTCGCCACCACAAATGCCGCCACTACTGCTTGCAAGTCCGCTGTCCGTTGTTTTCGCAATCGTCGGAGACGATCCCAGATCATGCCGACGTGGAGGTGCGGGAATGCTTGCAAGACCATCTCAACCGCTTCGCTTTGACATTGGCTGGCATTCCGGAGACCGCTAAGCAGAATCGGGTCGATCTCGGTCGCCCAGAACGCCTGGTCCATCCAGCGGGGGAGCCCTGTCCGAGCGACTTCCTCCATGCGGGCACCGAGCCATGAGATCGAAAGCTTCGGCCAGACCGAGCGGACCCGCGGTACCACTTCATCTTGCGTCACATTCCGTGCGAAAATTCCCTGGATCAGCACCTTGTCAACTTCGTGCTGCCAGAATTCCAAGGACAGCCAGGGAGCTACCCCATCCTCAGATGGTTTCTCAAACACCTTGGCCAGCCACTTCTCAAAATCCTTGG